>Ga0335078_10000827_pt1 | contig 47281 bp, 36 predicted proteins | sample Lox_Sample_32_FD_206711 | JGI IMG/M metagenome (GOLD analysis project Ga0335078, IMG submission 206711) | Soil microbial communities from Loxahatchee National Wildlife Refuge, Florida, United States - Lox_Sample_3.2 | ecosystem: Environmental > Terrestrial > Soil > Wetlands | place: USA... | reverse complement strand
ATGCCATGCGTCCACTGGGTGCGACCGCGGACCGCGCTACCGCGCGGCTGGGGCCGAGCCTGCATATCAAAGGAGAAATCTCCGGTAACGAGGATCTCCTGATCGACGGCTCCGTCGAGGGGCTTGTCCAACTCGATGAGCGTAAGCTGACCATCGGCGCCACTGCGAAACTCACGGCAGACATCATCGCCCGTGAAGTTGTCGTCTATGGCACCGTGAAAGGCAATCTCCGCGCGAAAGACCGCATCGAGATTAAGAAAGATGGCTCCGTCCACGGCGACCTTACCACGGCGCGCATTTCCATCGAGGATGGCGCCTACTTCAAGGGCTCGATCGAAATTGACAAGACTGCCGAGAGGGATACGAGCAGCGCCTTCTCCAAGAGCGCCACTCCGGCGGCGGCAGCCGCGGGACCGAAGAGCATTTAGTAGAGCATTTAGTTTCTCTGGTACAAGTTTCTCTCCTAATTGCGGCGCGGGTTTTCCCGCGCCGCTCTTTTTTTGGTTATAGCTCTTTGTACGGCATTTCCCGCTTATTTCTAAACTTGACAAGTACACAGATAGGAGCGATGCTTGCGCCGTTGCAAAGGGGCAGCGGTGGCGGTCTGGACGACGTTTAATGGTGACCGGTTGCGCTGGAACTCGGTGAGCCTCCGCGTTCCAGCACGGGGATGTTTTGCCGGGCCCTCCCAAGCGATGGCCAAACATCTCTGGGCGCTTGCACTGTTATCGGGAACACTTCTTAGCTTAGCTACAGGCTGCGGAGGCGGTCCCGTCGCGTCCGTCCAGCCGCCACCTCCCCAGCCGGATTTTTCCCTTTCGTTTTCTCCAGCCAGTGTGAGCGTTCCGCAAGGCGGCACCAGTCCAACGGTCACGCTAAACGCTGCTTCCAGTGGCGGGTTCACTGGTTCCGTGCAGGTCACGCTGACTGGCCTGCCTGCCGGGATCACCGCAAATCCCGCAAGCCCGTTCGAGGTATCGGCCGGCGGCTCTGCCAGCTTGCTTTTCGGCGCCACGTCCGCGGCCAGCACCGGAAATGTCACTCTTTCCGCCCAGGGAGTTAGCGGGAATCTTTCGCACTCTGCAAGCCTCACGCTGGTGGTTCAGAGCGGTGTCGTCTCCGCGCTTCCTCGAACCGCGTATTCAGCAACCGATTCAGTTCCCTCAATGGATGACCCGCCCGGAGAACCGCATCACCGCCATCTCACTCTGGACGCCGCAAACAAGCACCTCTTTGTCGCCAACCGCGCCATGAATCGCGTTGAGGTTCTCTCTTCTCTGGACGGTTCGCCCATTGCGCAAATCTCAATTCCAGGTGCGAGCAGCGTCGATATGTCGGCGGACGGACAAATCGTTTGGGTTGGCTCGACAACCGAACAAATCACCGCCATTGACGCAACCACGCTCCAGGTTCGCGCGAAACATACTCTCTCGCCTCTGCAGCCTCTTCCGAACGTAACCTTTGACAGGCCGGAGGAAGTCTTGGCGCTCTCAAGCGGCAAGCTTTTTGTTCGCTTAAGGGAAGCTGCCTCCGGAGAATCGCTGCTGGCGGTGTGGGACCCTGCGATCAACGCGCTCGTGAACCTCACTTCTGCCGCGCCAAGTCTTTTTCAAAACGGCATGGGCGTCATGGCGCGATCCGGTGACCACACAAGAATTCTTGTCGCAGCGAACGACTCCAGCGGTGAAGTCGCCCTTTTCGACGCGAGCGGCACCCTTGTCGCAGGTCCTGTCTCCCTCGGATCAGGAACCATTCTGCAAGCTGCTGCGAGTCCGGACTCTTCCAGGTTCGCAGTAGCTTTTCAGTCAAGCGCCGCCACACAATTAGTCCTCCTCAGCGGGTCGCTCAATTCTTTGGCTTCTTATCCAACCGCCGCTCCTCTGGGCCTTGTTTTCTCGAGCGACGGTCAAAGCATCAATCTGAGCGAGGAAAAGAATGGCGCCCCAGTCATCACAGCCTTGAGCGCCGCGAATCTCAATCGAATCGGCGAGGTTCCCGACGCCACAGTCCAGGGCGCCAGATCGGAAATCGAGGATGTGGGCGACTCGCAGCTCCTTTTTGGCATGGCCAATCGAGGGGTTACCCTGGTGGACGCCGCGCATCCATCGTCATTGCCTTCCGCATTTCCCACCTTCGCTTCGCCGCCTTCGGCGCAGCCAAGCGAAGGCCCGAACGCCGGCGGCACTGTCGTCGCACTCGCTGGCCAGAATTTCGAGCTCAATCCGCACGTGGTCTTCGGAGGGCAGCTTGCCACCGCCGCTCAGCAGATGGGCTCAACTCAAATCCAAGCCACATCGCCTGCCAGCGCCGACAACGGCCCTGTGAATCTCACCGCTTATTTCCCGAGCGGCTGGCTTGCCATTGCACCCAATGCCTTTTCCTACGGAACGCAAATCCGCGAGATTCTCCCCAACGCTGGAAATAAAGCCGGAGGCGATGCCATTGAAATCCATGGCTATGGATTTGGAAGTGATCCCGGCAAGGTCACTGTCACCATTGGCGGTGCGGCCGCTACGGTTCAGAAGCTGGAAAATGTCGCCTCGATCGCCGCTTCACAGGGATTTGACACGGCATATCCTTTCTCTCTTGAGCGCCTCACCGTCCAGACTCCAGCGGGAACGCCAGGGAACGCTGACGTCACGGTGAACTCTTCAGCCGGCTCGGCAACCTCTCCACGCGCCTTTCAATATCTCCAGAGCGAGCAGGTCTATGCAAAGGCTGGTTTCTATAAATTCCTTCTGTATGACCAGCAGCGTCAGTGGGTCTACATGAGCAATATTGATCACGTGGACGTTTTCGATCTCGGCGCCGTGCAATTCCGCGGGGCCATTGAGCCACCAGGTGGCCCTCCGCCGGACGCACAGCTCCGCGGCTTGGCGCTTGCTCCGGATGACTCGCAGCTTGTGGTCGCCGATTTTGGAGCGCAAAGTCTGTATCTGCTCAATCCAGACACTGCATCCGGCAGCGCAGTGTATGTTGGAGGAGTACCCGGCTTCGCAAATTCCGGACCTGCACGCGTCGCTACAACAAGTGCCGACACCGTCTTCGTGGGCCTCAGCGCGGAAGGAGCTTCCGGCGGCTGCTCGACCTGTCTCGGTCAAATGGACCTCTCCGCAAACCCCGTTACCCTGCAAACAGCCCCTCAGCCCCAGGTTTCCATGCTGACCGGCGCCCCACTCCTGCAATCCAGCGCCACTGGCGATCGTACCTTTTTCTCGTTTGAATCCGCGCCCGGCGGGCCTTTGGCGGATTGGAATGCTGCTTCGCCAGGCCAATTCACTACCCTCTTGGCCAACACAGACGCCACCGACTTGGCTGTCGCTGCCGATGGCACCCTTTTCGCTTCGCGAACCTCCGGAGGTTTGGAGATCCGCGACGCTAATATGAATCTTGTGGCAACGTTGGCTACGCCGGAGATCGAGAGCATTCCCGGCCGCACCGAAGTGCCAGGAATCGCATTGCACCCTTCCGGCGCTCTGCTTTATGAACCGTTTCTCACCGGCCCAGCTCCTGCATCGCTTCCCATCACGGGCGTTCAGGGTGGCGTGGACATCCTGGATACACACTCCGGCCGCCTTCGCATGCGGATTCTCCTGCCCGAACCGCTCGCCATGCTCTCGGCTGACTCGGATGGTCTCCATGCGGATTTTCTTGCAATAGACGAAAATGGCCAGCGCATCTTCGCTCTCACTGCGTCAGGATTGACGGTCGTACAGTTGGCCAGCGTTCCTCTCTCGATCGGTACCGTAAGCCCGGCCAGCGGCCCGTCGTCTGGAGGCACAACCCTCACCATCCGCGGCAGCGGTTTTCAAAGTGGAATCAAAGTGACCATCGGGGGCAAGCCTGCCGCCGTGGTCTACAAAGACATGAACACTTTAACTGTTATGTCTCCAGCTTTGCCCTCCGGGCCTCAACAAATCGTTCTCACAAATCCCGAGGGGGAGAACTACTCCCTCGATGCCGCGTTCGAAGCCCAATAGGAGGACCCGTCACGCGTCACCCGACGGCGAAGTTGCCTCTAACTTTTCGCCGCATTGCCTCATCTACTTAACCGTGCGAATGTAGTCAATCCGACGTACCCATTCCGGGACTTGTGGAAAAGGGATCATGGAAACTCGCAAACTCGGCAATTCTGACATGGAGATTTCCCGTGTCGGCTTTGGCGCCTGGGCCATCGGTGGAGCTGGTTGGGAATTTTCCTGGGGCGAGCAGGACGACCGCGACTCGGTCGCCGCGATACTACGCGCGCTCGAACTCGGCGTGAACTGGATTGATACCGCCGCTGTTTATGGCACAGGTCATTCCGAGGTAGTCGTTGCGAGCGCCTTAAAGGAATGGAGGGAGGAAAAGCCGTTCATTTTCACGAAATGCGTCCTCCGCTGGAACGAAGAGCGCAAGGTCTATCCGGATTTTTCCGAAGCCTCCATCCGCCAGGAATGCGAAGGCAGCCTCCGCCGTCTCCAGACCGACGTGATTGATCTCTATCAAATGCACTGGCCGCCAAGCGACAATGGTCCCGGTCTCGAAGAAGCCTGGTCCGCGATGGCCGGTCTCCAGAAGGAGGGCAAGGTCCGCTGGATCGGCGTCTCCAATTTTGCCACGGCACAAATCCGCCGCGCACAGAAGATCGCTCCGGTCACGTCACTCCAACCTCCCTATTCCATCATTCGCCGGAAGGTTGAGGAAACACTTCCTTACTGCCTCGAGCAGAAAGTTGGAGTCATCAGCTATGCTCCCATGGCTTCCGGCCTTTTAACAGGAGCTATGACGCGCGAACGTGCAGCGACTCTCTCTCCGGACGATTTCCGAAGCCGCAATCCCGAATTCAAGGAGCCGCGGCTCTCCGCGAACCTTGCTATCGTCGAGCGCCTGAAAAAGATCGGCGACAAACATGGAGTCATCCCAGGGGCAGTAGCGATCGCCTGGGTGCTGCGCCACCCCGCCATCACCGGTGCCATCGTCGGTGCCCGCAACCCTAACCAGGTAGGCGGCGTCGTGCGGGCTGCTGATTTGAAACTCACTGCGGAAGAAATCGCGGACATCGAGGGTGCAGCTCTGACGGTTGCCCGCTAAGACGAGGAGATAAGAAAAAATGGATCTCGGCCTCGATGGCAAAACCGCAATTGTCACTGGCTCGACCGCCGGAATCGGCTTCGCGATTGCTGCGGCGTTTGCAGCCGAGGGCGGGCGCGTGGTCATTAACGGCAGAACGCAGCCACGGGTGATCTCGGCCATCGACAAAATCCGACAGAAGGTTAAGCATGCTGATCTCACTGGCGTCGCCGCAGACCTGGGAACAGCCGCCGGCGTCGCCGATTTCGTCAGGCAAGTCCCCCAGGCCGATATCCTCGTCAACAACCTGGGAATCTTCGAGGTGAAGCCCTTTCTCGAAATACCGGACTCCGATTGGTTCCGCTTTTTCGAAGTCAACGTCTTAAGCGGCGTACGCCTCACGCGCCATTACTTGCCGGGAATGCTGAAGAAGAATTGGGGCCGCGTCATCTTCATATCCAGCGAGTCCGCGCAGCAAATTCCTGTCGAAATGGTTCACTACGGTATGACGAAAACAGCTCAGCTATCTGTCGCCCGCGGAGTGGCCCAGTCGGCCGTCGGCAGCGGCGTTACCGTGAATTCCGTTCTTGTTGGTCCCACGGCCTCTGAGGGTGCCGGCGCCTTCGTGGAAAACATGGCGAAGCAACAGGGAGTCACTCCCGAACAAATTGAAAAGCAATTTTTCGCTTCCGTTCGTCCCACTTCGCTCCTCAAGCGCTTTGAAACTACCGAAGAGGTAGCCGCGGTCGTTGCGTTCGTCGCAAGCGCCCAGGCCACGACGATCAACGGGGCTGCCATTCGCGCCGAAGGCGGCGTTCTCAGTGGCATCCTCTAAGCGCCAGTTCGCTGACAGGCAATCTGATCTCGCAGTGCCGCGCGTCACCTGCGAACCCGGCTTGTGGTCCTGATTAGAATGATCTCTCGTGAAATTGTAACGAGCGCTTGCGTTTACTCTAAAGCGACATGGGCTGGACGCGTTTCCTCACTCCTCAGCTGTCCAAGACAGACTGTAAACACAGATGGTCCGGACCTGGGACCACAATTCAGTACCATCTAGGAGGAAGTGATTATGGCAATTCGCAGGAAGTTGATTCTTGGCGGCGCTTTGCTGGCTGCCATGGCATTGGCATTTCCGATTGTGGCGAAACATTCCGCTGCCACGGCCGCACCCCGTCCCGAAGAGCACCCCGTGATTCATCAGGCGCTCGATCAGTTGCGAGGAACGCGCGAAATTCTCGAAAAGGAAGCCGCGCACGACTTCAAGGGTCATCGCGTGGCCGCGATCAAGCACATTGACGCGGCGATAGAGGAGCTGAAGCTGGCTCTCGCATCTGCCAAGTAGCCATCTGCATTTTGAGATTGACGCCAGGGGCCGGCCCAGCGCCGGCCCGTTTTTTTGTCACCGATTCTCCTTTTTTTGCATCCATTCTTTTATCAGCATGCGCAAGTTAAGAGCGCACGCGGAGTCGGAGGCATTTGTGCCAAAAGCGTATTGGGGCGGCCATCTCATTGCGGAAAGCAATGCGTGTGTCGTTGTCGAAGGCAATCAATACTTTCCTCGCGATGCGGTAAACCGCGATTTTCTCCGGCCGAGCGACCAAACCTCTGTCTGTCCCTGGAAGGGGACTGCACACTATTTTCACATCGAAGTTGATGGCGCGCGAAACGACAACGCCGCTTGGTATTATCCGGATCCCAAACCTGCCGCCTCGGAGATCAGGGACCACATCGCTTTTTGGAAGGGTGTCACAGTCGAGACTTAAGACTGCCCCAGATTATTTTGTGATCTCGCTCTTGAACACCGACCCGTTATGCATCACGAATTCCACTTTCTCCAGCAGCTTGATGTCCGCGAGTGGGTCGCCCTTCACCGCAATCACGTCGGCGTAGGCTCCCGGCGCGATCACTCCAATCTCTCCCTGCATATCAAGCATCTCAGCTGCGTGTGAGGTCGCCGCCTGAATCGCCTGCATCGGTGCCATTCCGAATTCCACCATGTAGGGAAAATCCTGCGCTTCAGGCTCGGTCCATTCGATCCCGCCCATGTCCGTCCCATATACGATCTTCACGCCCGCCTTCAGCGCTTTCCGAAAAGAGATCGGGTGCACTTCCGCACGCTTTCGATCGCGTTTTCCTTCCGCCGTGTCTGCTGGTGCCCAATCTTTGTAATACACCGCGAAAGTCGGGCAATACCACGTGCCTTGCTTCACCATCTGGGCGATCTGCGCGTCCGTGATTTCCAGTCCGTGCTCGATCGAATCGCAACCGCCGTCGAGGGCCCGCTGCAGCCCGATTCCGTTGTACGCATGGCACGCCACCTTTTTCTGCCATCCATGGGTTTCGTCCACAATCGCTTTCAATTCCTCGACAGTCAGCGTCGGTTGTGAAACGAGGTTCCCCTGTTTGTCCAGCCACGAACGGTGTGTCATGTACACCTTGATCCAGTCGGCGCCGTGATCGAGTTGCTCCCGCGCCGCCTTTCGCGCTTCCCACGGTCCGTCAACGATCTGCACTCCCTTGGGCATGGTAAGCTCCGGCGCGTACCCTTCCAGGTTGTACCCGCCAGTCGTAGAAATCGCTCTCGTGGCCACAAACAATCGCGGTCCCGGAATCGTTCCTTCCGCAATCGCCTCCTTGATCTCCACGTCGCCGTAGCCTGCTCCTTCCGTCTCCACGTCCCGCAGCGTGGTAAATCCCTGCTCCAACGCTCGCCTTACTGCAAACGTTGCACGCGCCGCCCGCAGTGCGATCCCAGCCTTCAGAATATTGGCGTCATACCCTCCCTTCTTCGGGTCTTCGCCCCAAAGGAAAATGTGTGTGTGCGAATCAATCAGGCCGGGCAGTACCGTCGCCGACGAGAGATCAATGACTTCCGCCCCCGCGGGAATTGGCGCGCTCCCTTCCTCAACCTTCACGATCTTCTCGCCCTCCACGAAAATCAGCTGATTTTTGCGCGGCGCCTCGCTGGTTCCGTCAATCAGCGAGCCCGCGCGAATCACGGTGAGCGCTGTTTCTTTTTTCGCCGCTCGTGCATTCTGAGCTGCCACTCCCCACGCACAGATCAAACTTGTAAGCAAAGCCATGCAGTTTTTGCGCATGAATTCCTCCTTCGTGCGGCGCTAGCTTGCCGCAAATCCCAGGACTCTCGCAATATGGGTGTTAAGTTCCGAGAAGATTCGCCGCGATCCGCCCGTAGCCATGCTCCGCCGCCCACAGCGTGAGCGGAATCCCCGCGAGATCGTCTACCAGCGGAATCGCATTTCCATCCTTCGTCAAGTCCACGGTGCGCAGGTACCTTCGGCAACTGTCGCAGGCTTCCACGCGCAGATGCGGAAATTGCTCCGCCACGAATACCGGCAACTGGTTTTCTCTCTCTTCAGCGCACCCCGCGCAAAGGATTCGCCGGAATTCCCATTCATGTGAGCAGAATCCACAAACGAGAGATCTTTTTCCGCCATCCCCCTCGGGCCTCAATACGCCAACCACTGGCAACCCCCCGCAGAGCGGGCAGGCGCAGTGCAGCGAAAGCACTGGAGGCTTTTCAGTGCGTTCTCCTTGTATTTCGGCAAACGGCTGGGTAATAGCCCGCGCGAGTAATTCCGCGCGTGCGTCCAGCGCCTCGCCGCCCCGCCCGCCTTCTTCTGCATACTCGACGAGAAGCGCCCGCCGGGATTGTTCCGATTCGCTCCTCAATTCAGTTGCACATTTGGCCAGCGGCGCGGGCGCATGTGCTTCCACCAGGGACAACAGTGCGCCAAAATGCGGCAGCAGAATTTCGGGGTCCATTTGCTTGCGTAGCGCATCGCCACTGAAACTCCCAAAACTGTCGTGAGGAGCAGCCGCAAATTCTCGATAGAGGTTTTTTTGGAATCGCGCCAACTCGCCGTAAAACTTCAGCACTTCTGCGGCGGAAGGATACTCGGTTTCCAGAAGTTTCGCGCGCCGGATGCGCGCTTCGTAGGGATCTCGAATCATTTACGCGGCGCTTGTGCGTCGCCCACGATCTCCTCATACCAGCCGGGATGATAGCGTTTGGCAAACGCCATCGAAACGTCCCCGCGAATCACCGATCCGAATGCTCCGCGTTCTGCAAAAACTCCCATATAGATATGGATCAGGAAATTGGCAATCGTCACCAGCGCCGCAATCGGATGCAGAATCACCGCCACATACCTCAGCCAGCGCAAGCTCCACGGCAGCGATTCCGGAAACCACAGCACGAGCCCCGTAAGCACCAGCACAATCGCGCTCCAGAAAAATCCCCAGAACAGCGCCTTCTGCCCTGCGTTGTAGCGCCCCGCCGGGGGCATCTTGTTGTCCTCGTTCCGGATATAGTAATGCAGCGAGTTCCACCACTCCTTGTCCAGCTTTGTCGCGCGCATTTGCCCTGACCACAGCACGTACATATACATCACGCTCAGGAAGAAAATGATTCCCGCCCACGGGTGCAGCATCCTGGAGACGCCTGCGCCGCCCAATATGATGGCCAGCCAGAAGCACCACGGAGACCAAAACGCCAGCCCGGTCAGCAGCAGGTAGACATAGGAGGCCGCTGCAATCCAATGATTCAGTCGCTCACGAAACGTGTACCTCAACACATGGCCGTGAGGAACAATCTGCTCGGGATGAGTCATGGTCTTGGTCCTCCCGTGATGTCCTCATCTTCGCGCGCTTTAGGACCGTAGCGCAGGTAATGCACAAAAAGCCCGATCACGCCTCCGATCATCGCTACGTTGCCGATCCACTTCAGCGGTCCTTTCCATAGTTTCACCATCAGGGGGACGCGCGGATTTTTCGGCAGCCCGCCATACATCTCGGGGTTCGTGGCATCGTGAAGCACATAGATTACTCCTGTGCCTCCCACCCCATCCGGATCGTAGACGCCTGCGTTGGCAAAACCGGAATGATCACGCAGCTGTTTGGCCCTCTTTTGCGCCAAATCCGTCATGTCATCCTTGCTGCCGAAGTGCAAGCAGCCCGTCGGGCATGCCTTGATGCAAGCCGGTTCCAGCCCTTGCGTCACGCGGTCGGAGCACAGCGTGCATTTGTACATGCGCTTTGTTTCACTGTTGAATTTCGGAATGTTGAATGGACATCCGGTAACGCAATAGCCGCACCCGATGCACTTGTCCTGCTGGAAATCCACGATCCCGTTCGCGTACTGGACGATGGCCCCGTCAGCGGGACATGCCGCCAGACATCCCGGCTCCGCGCAGTGCATGCACTGGTTCTTCCGCATCAGCAGCATCATGCTGCCGTCTTCGCGTTCGTGCTCGTTGAAGAGAATCAGGTTCCAGTAATTCCACCGCGTCTCCGGCATCGTCTGGTAACTGTTGTCGAAGACCGTTTTTCCAAACGGCAGGTCATTCCATTCCATGCACGCCACTTCGCATGCCTTGCAGCCGATGCAAGTGGTCGTATCCACCAGTTTGCAGACGGTGAATTCCCGTTGTGTGCTTTCTCCCGGCACGGTTCCTGCATGGCCGGAAATCTTTTGGATGCGCAGCGTCGCCTGGCTCATCTCGCCTCTCTAGGCCTTTTCAACCTTTACGAGGAATCCTTTAAACTCCGGCGTGAACGCATTCGGGTCAATCACCGTCGGCGACAGTAAATTCGCCAGTGTTCTTGCGTCTTTATCCTCGTCTTCCACGATGCCTCGGAACCCCTGGTGGATCGGCAATCCGATCTGGTAGACCTTTTTTCCGTCAATGGTCATCGGTTTGATGCGTTTGGTCACGAACGCTTTCGCAATGTACGTTCCCCGCGCGCTCGTCACCTTGATTTTTTCCGCGCCATGGATTCCCATCTCGTCCGCGAGCTCCACGGGAATTTCGATAAACGGCTCGGGAATCAGCTGCACGTTCATCGGATTGTTCTTCGTCCAGTAGTGATACTGCTCCGTGAGCCGGTAAGTCGTGCAAATGATGTTGTACCCGTCGCTCGGAGTCCCAAACTTGTCGTCGGGCGTCTTTAGGCGTTTCACCACGGGATTATTGTTCTGCTTCGGATGCAGCACGTTCGCGACCGGGCTCTCGATCGGCTCATAGAATTCCGGGAACGGCCCGTCCGCAAACGCAGCCAGCGGACCGAAAATCCGGCCGACGCCCTCGGGATTCATGATGAATGGCCCCATGTGATCCTTCGGCTTCGAGTCCACCTTGAAATCCGGCACGTCGTTGCCCACCCACTTTTCCGCGGCTTCGTTCCACCAGATTTGGCGCCGGGAAACGTCCCATGGCTTGCCTTCCAGGTCGCACGAGGCCCGGTTGTACAGCACCCGCCGGTTCACTGGCCAGGACCATGCCCAGTTCTGGTGAACCCCCATTCCCGATGGATCGGCGGGATCGCGCCGCGCCGTCAGGTTGCCGGCTTCCGTGTACGCTCCGCTGTAAATCCAGTTCCCGCATGCTGTGGTGCCGTCATCCTTCAGCCACGCAAAACTCGGCACCTGCTGCCCCTTCTTGATCTCCTGTTTTGTCGCCGGATCGGTCAGGTCCGCCAGCGCTTTCCCATTGATTTCCTTCAGCACTTCCGCCAACGATGGCTGGGCCGGCATTGTGTAGTTCCACGTCAGCTTCAGGATCGGATCCGGAAACTTCCCGCCATCTTTCTTGTATAGATCGCGGATCTTCAGGAAAATTTGCGCCACAATGTCCTGATCCAACCGGCAATCTCCCGGAGGCGGCAGCGCCGCGTTCTTCCACTGCAGCCACCTCGCCGAATTCGTAAACGATCCGTCCTTTTCCGCGAATCCCGCGCAGGGCAGCCGGTACACCGTCGTTTGAATCTGTTTCATTTCGTCCGTGGTGATCCCCGGCGCTCTCCAGAATTCGCTTGTCTCATCCGGATAAATTTCCCCGACCACCAGCCAATCGGCTTTCTTGAGCGCGTCAATGTTTTTGTGCGAGTCCGGCCCGATCGCCACGCCATTCATCCCGAACGTCAGCAAACCCTTGACCGTTCCGTTGTACATTCCGTTCCACATCTCAACCCAGGAAAAATTCCGGTCCACTTTCGGCAAGTAGTCGTACGCCCAGTCGTTCTGTTTTGTGGCCGCGTCGCCATACATGGCTTTCAGCAGGCTCACCGCGAACTTCGGCGTGTTTCCCCAATAGTTGAGCGAGTCCCAGGTCCCCGGCTTCGATGGTTTTGGCGTAATCCGCTTCATCCATCCATCAAAAGACCCATCCGCCGGCGTCGGCACCTTGATGTATCCCGGCAGCACATCGAAAATCCCGGCCATGTCCGTCGCGCCCTGAATGTTTGAGTGCCCGCGCAGCGCGTTTACTCCTCCTCCCGCGCGTCCCACATTTCCCATCAGAAGTTGCAGCATCGCCGCCGTTCGGATGATCTGTGTTCCGAATGTGTGCTGCGTCCAGCCGACGGCGTAAATCACCGTCGCGACTTTCTTCGTGTCCCCGTCTTTTCGGATGGACGTAAAGAGGTCCGCCGCTTTCAGGAATTGTTCCTTCGGAATCCCCGTGATCTGTTCAACTACTTCCGGCGTGTAGCGCGAGTAATGCTTCCTCAGGAGTTGGAACACGCACCGCGGATTTTGCATCGTGAAGTCGTACGCCGGGTGCTCGGGCAGCCCTGGGGGAGCCGCCGCCTCGTGCATCGCCTTTCCGCCGGCGTCGCCCGAGGCATAATTCCATGTAGACTTATCGTAAGTCTGCTTCTCCGCGTCGAATCCGGAAAAAACGCCATCCTCTTCCGGCAACTTGAACCCGTCTTGGATCACAAACGCGGCGTTCGTGTAGTTGTGCAGGTATTCTTTCGCGTACCGGTCGTTTTCGATCGCGTAGCGGATCAACCCGCCAAGGAACGCGATGTCCGCTCCCGCCCGGATCTGGCAAAAGAAGTCCGCTACGCTCGCCGTCCGCGTGAACCGCGGATCCACCACGATCATCTTCGCGTTGCGGTTACGCTTTGCTTCAACCGCCCATTTGAATCCGCACGGATGATTCTCGGCCGGGTTCCCGCCCATGATCAGCATCATGTCGGTGTTCTTGATGTCCACCCATCCGTTGGTCATCGCCCCGCGTCCGAATGTTGGTCCCAAACTTGAGACCGTGGGGCCGTGTCAAACTCTTGCCTGGTTTTCTAAGTGGACAATTCCCAGGCTCCTCATGGATTTTACGACCAGATAGTTGAACTCGTTCGTGTCCGTGCATCCGCCGGTAAAGCCGATGGACTCCAGCCGGTTTACCGTGCGTCCCTGCGCATCCTTCTCAATGAACGTATCGTCCCGCGTCTTTTTCACCTTCTGCGCGATTTCGTTGATCGCGTCGTTCCACGAAATATCCTCCCAGTCCATTCCGCCCGGCCGCCGCACTTGCGGCTTCAGCAGCCTTCGGTCATTCAGGATATCCTGCTCGAGTGAGGAACCTTTCGGGCACAACGTTCCGCGGTTGATGGGATGGTCTGGATCGCCCTCCACGTGCACCACTTGCGGCGTGACGTTCTTCGCTCCGTCCCCAATCGTATAAATGATGACTCCGCAGCTCACGGAGCAATAGGGACATGTGGAACGCGTCTCGCGCGCCCGCCCGATCTTCAGCTCCCGCAACTGGGCAAAAGCTGGCTGAATGTCGAAGCCAAAAATCGAAACGGCTGCCCCGCCAACTGCGCCTATTTTCAGGAAGTCCCTTCGGGAAGGTTTCAGATTTTCTACTTGCAGGCCCTGATCAGAGCTACGTTGCATCGTGCCCCTTTCCGGTGACAGAAGAGAAGCCCCGCGTGCCAGCGCATAAGTAATCCCACCCGCGGCGAAATGCAAGGAAAAGTTTGTTACAGTTCTGTTACAGCTTGTTGGCGTTCCGTGTCCTAGGCCGCCGATGCTGAAGATAGTGGCGGCGCGTCGGTATCTGTCAGTGCCCTCATCTCCGCCGCTCGGAATCTGACCAGCAGCAGCGTCAAATCGTCCGCCTGCCTCGCGCCTCTTGTAAATGTTTCCACAGATTCCAGAATCCGCTTCTTCAGTTGATCCAGAGGCAATTCCGCTGTATTGGCCAGGGCTTCGCGCAGCCTCGGAACCCCGTATAGCTGCTCTTCAGGGTCCATCGCCTCGGTCACTCCGTCGCTGAACAACACCAGAGTGTCTCCCGGCTCCAGTTTCACGCATGCCGCCGTGTATTCCGCTTCGGGCACGAGTCCCACTGGAAACGATCCCTCCGTGAAAGCTTCGCTCGCCTCGCTCTGGCGGAGCAGGATTGGCGAGGGATGTCCGGCGTTGATGAACTCCAGGTGTCCCTGGCTGTCTAAAATTCCGAAAAACATTGTCGCGTATCGTCCTACTTCCGCGTGGTCGCATAAGAATCGATTCACGTGATTGAACACGCGCGCCGGGTCAACTCCGATCGTCATTCCGGAGAGCGCTCCCTGCAGCATCGTCGTTAGCAGCGCTGCCCCGAGTCCTTTTCCGGAAACGTCCGCGATCAGGAACGCCGTCCGCCCGTCGCTCAGCGGAAAGACGTCGAAGTAATCTCCTCCCACCGAAAGGCAAGGAAAGTTGCATCCTGTCACGCTTAGATGCGGCTGGTCCGGAATATTCCTTGGAAGCAGTGCTTGCTGAATATCTCTCGCGATGTTGATTTCCTGCTCCATGCGCTGGCGGTCGCGTTCCTTCTCCAGAAGCCTCGCGTTGTCCAGCACACTGGCCGCATCCTTGGCCAGTACGTCCAAGATTTGCCGGTCCAGCCGCGAAAACGCCGCAGGCCTTTTCGAATCCAGATACAGCACTCCGAGAAAATCACCTAGCCGAACGTTCGCCACCGACTCTTCGCTTCGCGCTCGGGTCATTCCGTACAGCGGAATCACCACCACCGCCTTGAGCCGCTGCGCCACGATGCTTTGCGCCGCCTGCAGATCCATTTCCGCTTGCGCTAGGTCCTCCGTGATCACCGCCGATCTTTGCTTCAGCGCCAGTTGGATCGCCGTTTGGCTTGGCGACATGCTTTCCGGCGGCACGCGCAAACCGCCGCTCCGCCGCGCCAGCCGGACTTTCAGACGGCCGCCTTCATCCGCTTCGAGCAGCAAACCCCGGTCTGCATCCGTAAGCGCCACTGCATGATTCAGCATCTCGCCCAGTACGGATTCGAGTGGCAGTTGCGAATGCACCAGCCTGCTGGCCTCGAGTAACCTGTTCAGTTTTTGCAAACCTCCGGTTCCCGTCGAGGAATCCGATCCAGCAATGTGATCGATCCGGGTCAACAGGTTCGGAATGGATTCTTCGCCGGTATTGCTCGAAGACCGGAAAATAATTTCGTAGGAATCTTCGAGGCCGAACGTGATCACGTCTCCGTCCTGCAGAGCGCGGCTTTCCACTTTCTCTCCGTTCACGAATAGCCCGCGCCGTTGTCCCTTGTCCTCCAGATAGAAGTCATTCGCTTCCGTAACGATCGCCGCGCATTGCCGCGAAATCCTCCGGTCGTTCAGTTGGAGATGGTTTCCGGTTTCACCGCCCCGGCCGATCAGAAAAGGGAAATGCGTGATTCGCGCGTACTTCCGCGTGCCGTCTGGAGCGATCACTTCCAGGACAGCCTCGTTGCTTGCCAGTCCTTCGGGCATGGTCTTCTCGATGCGCAGATTGTAGCACGCACTCCCCGCCTTCCCGCACCCCGAGCCAGGTTTTGCGGGCTTGGCGCGACTCGCTCCACAGGGGGACCATCCCGATCTGTTTTTGAACGACTTTGAATTCTGCGCCTTTGCGGAATCGCCCAGCCGGACATGCCGCCTGGCCTTTGTGCCGGGCCGCATACTTTATTTCGATTTTTTTCCGATTCCCCTTGCATGGCGTAATCGGGCTGCCGAAAATGTTGAAGGCTCCCTCTGGAGCGAAGAAAAGCAAATGATTTATCGTCCGCAGATTTGTGTCGTCGCCGCGATACTGTTTTTTTTACTCCCGGCGGGAGTGCGCGCGCAGGCGTGCCGCGTCACTCCGTCTTCCGTGAAACTCGGCTACACCATTCGATTGACCTGTCCGCGGGATGTTGCATCCGCGAAAATGGGCGAGCGCATCGTACCGTTATTTCCACAGCCTGACGGCAGCGCGTTCGGCTTGATGCCGGTTTCCGTAAACGAAAAACTCGGCGTTCATCCCATCCAATTTTTGTCCGCCGAAAAAAAGTTGCTTTTCACTGCAAAAGCGATCGTTTTGAAAACCTACTTTCCTTCGCAAGATGTCACGCTCAGTCCATCCATCGAAGCGCTGCACTCCACGACGGAAGATATTCACCTGCTCGTTGCCTTTCGCGATACCGTCTCCGATGAGCGGTTTTGGAAGGATCCCCTCGCCCCTCCCGTTTCCGGCTGCATGACTTCCCCTTTCGGCGTCAAGCGCCTGCACAACGGCAAGCCCACCGGCGAGTATCACAGCGGCGTGGACCAGCGCACTCCCGAAGGTGAACCGATTCGCGCCGTCGCGGCCGGCACCGTCAAATTCGCGCAAAAATTCAACGTTCTTGGCAACGCCATCGGCATGGATCATGGCCAGGGACTCGAGACCATCTACCTGCACATGGAAAAGCTCGCCGTCGAAAAAGGCGCCCGCGTGGACAAGGGAACAATCCTCGGCTACGCCGGAGAAACCGGCCGCGCCAACGGCCCTCACTTGCATTGGGCGTTGTACGCGAATGGCGTCCATGTGAATCCCGCGCAGTGGGTCAAGCTGACTCCGTGCCCGAGAGAGAGGAAGCAGCGCTGAACGATGTTCGCGATGATCTATCTCGCTGGGGCAACGGGCCACGCCGATCCCGTCGAACCCATCTTGCTCGCGCTTGTTTTTCTCACGCTCGGCGCGATGATCGGCGGGCGGTTGATGACCCTGATGAAGCAGCCGGCCGTGCTGGGTGAGTTGCTCGTCGGCATGATCGCGGGAAATCTCGGCTATTACCTGGGCAACGCCGGATTGACGGTGCTGCGCGAGGGCGACAACCTCCGAAAAATTTCCGATCTCGCTTTGACGACCACGATGACGGTCACGCAGGCCGTTTATCAGGTGCTACCGCTTGCGGATGCCGGCCGCGTGGCTGCGGCGCTGAGCGGCGCGAATTCTCTTGACTATCTGGCGATCTTCTCCTTTGTTGATTTTCTGGCGCGCATCGCCATCCTCATTTTGCTCTTCCTGGTAGGACTGGAAACGAGTCTCGGCGAAATGCGCCGCGTGGGGAAATCCGCGCTGCTGGTGGCGGTGATCGGCGTGATCGTTCCGATGGCGCTGGGCATGGGAACGATGAAGCTTCTGCACCCGGAGTCGGAGCTCGCGCGCGACCTTTTCATCGGAGGAATTCTGACCGCGACCAGCGTGGGAATCACGGCGCGCGTCCTGCGCGATCTGGGCCAGGAAACACGCGATGAATCGCGCGTCATCCTCGGCGCCGCGGTGATTGACGATGTTCTTAGCCTGATCGTTCTCGCCGTGGTCAGCGGACTTGCCGTGACCGGAACGGTGCGACCAGCTTCCATCGCGATGACCACCTTTGTTGCCGCGCTGTTCCTGGCCGGCTCGCTCGGCATCGGTATCTGGATCACGCCGCGCATTGTTCGCAAACTTGCCACGGCGGGAATTCGAAATCTGAAACTTCTTTTTGGACTCGGTTTCGCCTTCCTGCTTTCCTGGCTTGCCAATGTCGCGGGCCTCGCCACAATCGTTGGCGCGTTCGCCGCGGGAATGATCCTGAATGATTTTTTCGATAAAGAACTGGAAGGGCAGTCGCTGCACGAGCTCATTTCGCCCGTGGAATCGCTGGTGGTGCCGCTGTTTTTCGTGTGGATGGGAATCCAGGTGAAGCTGGAATCCCTGAGCAGCCGCGACGTCCTGATCGCGGGGCTGTTGCTGACGGTAGTGGCGATCCTCGGAAAACTGGTAAGCGGATGGGGATGCCCCCGGACGATGAACCGCTGGGCGGTGGGATTCGGGATGATGCCGCGCGGAGAAGTGGGACTCATCTTCGCGGGGATCGGGCGCGGGATCGGCGTGGTGGACGACGGGTTGTTTTCGGCGGTGGTCATCCTGGTGATGATCACGACGCTGCTGGCGCCGGTGATGCTGCGGGTAACGCTGGGATCGCAGCCGGCGGCTTCGGCGTAGAGCTGAAAATTACTTTCCTTCATGGCAAGCGATTCGATTCTCGGGCGGCCTTTTCGCTGCGCTCAGAGGATGCCTTCGCGCAGCTCAGGGCAAAGCCGAAGCGAGGCGGCGGCTGACGTATTCACTGACGTGGAGATCGAAGAGCTCTTCGATGCGCTTTGTGACCGGGCCGGGGGCGGAGGCAATTTTGTTACCCGCGATTTCGCCGACGCCGATGATGTTGCGATTCGTCGAGGAGATAAATACTTCGTCGGCGGAATAGAGATCCGCGGGATGGAGAATCTGCTCGGCGACGGCGAGGCCAACTTCCGGAGCGATTTCAAAGAGAATGCCGCGCGTGACGCCTTCGAGGCAGCCGGAAGCTAGCGGCGGCGTGAAGATCTTTTCGCCGCGGACGATGAAAATGTTGGCGGCGGTACACTCGGCGACTTCGCCGCGCTCGTTTAGCAAGACAACCTCGTCGAAACCTTCCTTTTGCGCCTCGGCGACGGACCAGACATTGGGCAGCCAGGAAATGGATTTGACGCCAGCGAGAGGGGAGGCGGCGTGACGGCCATGTTCGCGAAGAGTGAGGCGGACAGGTTCGTGATATTCCGGAAGCGGGGAAGAATAGATGATGAGATCCACGTCGGGCATGGCTTCGTCGCTGCGCCAAAAACCGACTTTGTTGTAGACGAGATAGATGCGCGCGCAGCCTTCCGTAACTTTATTGGCGCGAATCACTTCCTGGAGATTAACGCGGACTTTGGGACCGGTGTAAGGCATCGGGAGACGAATGATGGCGGAGTCTTTCTCGAGGCGGCGCCAGTGGCGCTCGTAGGCGAAGGCTTCGCCGCGGACGATGCGAACGGTGGTGAAGAGCCCCCAGCCGCAGATGAGGCCTGCCTGGCCGGGAGAGAGGCGGAGCTTTTCGAGCGGCAGAAGACGGTCATTATGAAAAACGTTGCGATGGATCAAGAGGGCCTCGGCAATTTGGGTGTCCGTAATATTGTAGCCGAAAGGGGAGGGGAAACCGGAAAGGGGAGTTGCGAAATCTGAAATACGAAGTTCGAAAAGCGAATTCGGAGCGCGGCGCGGGCGGCGTGACGGCCGCTCAGGGCAGTCTTCGTTGGGTGGCGGCTGGTTAACAATTTGCGGGGACACCGCCTGTTTTTTCGGATGTGCGGCAAGCAAAGGATTTATAAGTCCTTTGTTTTTGTATGTGTGGCAGGGAAAGGGGTTAGCGGCGATTATTTTGGAAGTGTGGCAGGAAAAGGACTTAGATAGAAAGAGAGATTCTTCGAAGCTGCGCTCTTCAGGACTCGCATCCTCGTCGGATGCTCGCTTACGGAAGATTATTTTGGAAGTGGGGCAAGAAATGGACTCAGGCGAAAGACGCAAATCGAAATGCGAAATTTGGCCTGGCTGTGGCAGCCACTGCATGAGGGGACGGCTCACACGCGAATGTGAGGCAGTTGCGAGAGAAAATTTTGGCGCCGAGGGCGACATGGCGGGCCGATCCTAGCGGCAAGCGCGGGTAATGAGGGGTCCAAATGCTCCCGGCGCTTAATTCAAGAGATATTTTACACGAAAGTTACTAAATGTCAAGGGAAAAGATGACGGGAAGCCGAAGGGTTAAAGAGTTTGGAGAGCCGGAGGCATAAAGAAGCGAAGAATTTCCCACCCTTCGCTACGCGAAGGTTGGGAATCCGGAAAAATTAGACGATTGGCTTCGGCAAACAGGTGCCTAGGAATATACTCGAGCGTATGACTTCAGCTAAAGCATTGTTTTTCCAGCTCGCAGACGAATACGCTAGAACGCGGCACCGATGCTTCTTGGCGGAGATGGACCTTCGGACACTGGACATTGGCTACAACGTGTGCTTCCGCCCCCTCGACGTAAGCGAAAGTTCCGACCCGTATGCCTGCAAGTATCTGACCATCCCGACTGAACAGGTAGAGTTTACTGGCCGCCGAGAACATCTTCCAGCTGCATTGGTGGATCGGCTGGATACTGAACTGTCAAAATTGAAGCTACAGCGATGAGCTGCCCGCACCGGGTTTAGGCGGTATGCCGGCGAGGATCTCACTAAGCTTCGCGGCCGGCATGTTTGCCGAAGTCAGCTTTATCGTGCAGATTTTTGTGCGTGATTCCCTGGAGGAGTTTTTCCAGCGAATACTCTTTCCGGTGGACCGGCTCGATGACGATGCGGCCGGATTCTTCGTGGACATCCACCGACTGACCGCGGCGAAGCTTTGCCGCGTGCAGCACTGCGACGGGAATTTGCACGGAGGTGCTGTTGCCCCGTTTGCGGACCCTGGCTTTCATGTCGTGACATGCTCCCATATAAACATTGTATCCACATGCCGACATGGATTCACTCCGATGTCAAAGGCAGGGCAGGAGAGATGGGGCATCCGCCTGCGCTAAGGCTTCGGCGCGACAGGTCCGCCGACACAAAAGCCACGGCGGGACGGGTCCGCCTGCGCTGAGGCTACGGCGCGACAGGTTCGTATCGCAGGTGGGATGGGGCAGCAGGGCTACTCCATTGCCGACCTGAAGTTAGGTTTCTACATCCTGATGAGCGCGAGGGGAAGCCGGCGGCGTGGATGCCTGCCTGAAATTAAACACCGACAATGCCGACATTCACTCGAATGTCGTTGGGCCAGGGAAGCTCCGATAAGAGTTGGAGAGTCGGCCGGTTTGAAGATCAGGACTTAGCTGGAGGCTGATCGTCGCAGCCGACGAATTCCATGTTGATGCGGTTGCCTTTGTATTGGAGTTCATCGTGGATGCCGATTTTAGAGGTGTAGTAGCCGTCCACGGTCATGCGCTTGAGGGAATTGAAGAAGCGGACTTCGGGAAGATCGGTGAGATGGGCGTGGTCGGAAAGGACGGTAAGGATGGCGACGCGTTCTTCGGGAGTGGAATCCACAAAAGATTTGCCGTGATAGTGGCGGCACATGACTTCGATCAGCGGAAGGCCATCGCGCCAGACGGACTTTTCGGCGTCGTCGGAAGTTTCGCGGAGGAACTGGTCAATGAAGTCGGCAACTTTGGCGGCTTTGGCGCCACCGGAACGGCTGTCGGCGGGAATGATGGTTTCGGCAAGCTCTTCGACGAGGGCATGCTGCGCGGAAGTGAAAAAAGTGGCCGGAGATTGAGCTTCAGGGACTGTGCCGTGAGGGACGACAGGCGGAGTGGGAACCTGAAGAGCGCTAGCGGCGAGATCGGAGACGGGTAGTAGCGAAGCGCCCAGGACGCCGGCGGAAGTGATCAGCCACTGGCGGCGGTCCTGGCGAAGATCAATGGGATTTTTCAGGGACATGGCCTCTCCTCAGATATTTCCTTTGGCGAACTGATCGGCGAGATAGTCGCAGGAGCGCCAGCAGAGCGCCATGATGGTCCAGGTGGGATTCTGGCAACTGGCGTTGACGTGAGTGCTGCCATCCACAATGAAGAGATTTTTCACATCGTGGGCCTGCTGGAACTGACTGACGACGGAAGTTTTCGGATCGTCACCCATGCGCGAAGTGCCAAGTTCATGGATGGACCAACCTTCGGTGAGGACGCGGTCATTGACGCGAACGATTTCGAAGCCCGCTTCTTCAAACATTTCCTGAGCGGTTTCCTTCATGTCCTTGGCCATTTTGAGTTCGTTGTCGCCGAATTTGTAATGGAAACGCAACGCGGGAATGCCCCACTTGTCTTTGACGACGGGATCGAGGTCCACATAGTTTTCGTAGCGCGCGAGGACTTCACCGAAGGCGCCCATGCCGATGAAGGCGCCGTAATTTTTGCGAACTTCTTCCTTGAAGGAAGCGCCAAAGCCGGGAATTCCGGTGCCAGAGGGAAACATCTGGCAGCCGCTGCCGCCTTCGAAGCCGTAGGCGCGAATGAAATTGGGATCCTTTGTATCCAGATTGCGGAAGCGGGGAACGTAGAAGCCGCCGGGACGACCGTCGTCGAGGGTAGCGGGCTTGCCGACGCGATTTTTGTCGCGACCATAGACGCCGGGTCCCATGATGTGCTCGCAGAAATTGTGACCGACGTGGCCGCTGGAATTGGCGAGGCCGTTGGGAAAGAGACGCGACTTGGAAAGGAGGAGAAGGCGCGCGGACTCGAGAGTGGAAGCGGCGAGAATGACGAATTTAGCGCGGACGTGATAGTCCTTCATCGTTTCGGAGTCAATGAAGCTGACCCCGGAGGCTTTGCCGGTGTTGGGATCCACGGTGATTTCGCGGACGGTGGAGTTGGAACGGACGGTGAGGTTGCCGGTATCCATGGCGGGATAGATGAGGCCGGTGGGGGAATCGAAGGCAGCGTGAATGTCGCAGCCGCCTTTGCGTTCACAGGCGCCGCGGCCGTAACAGCGGCTGCGATATTTGTTGTGCTTGAGGCCATCGGTGGTGACACCTGCGCGATATTGGGTGAGGACGCGGCCCATTTTGCGAAGACCCTGCTGGAGCGTGACTTCCGCGCAATTCAACTTGGTGGGACGCTGGAAAATGCTGTCGGGAAGATAAGGGAGATTTTCCTTGACGCCGGTGATACCGAGATAGAGGTCCACTTTGTCGTAATAAGGAGCGATATCGGCATAGCTGATGGGCCAGTCTTCGCCGAAGCCGTCGCGGCTCTTGGCTTTGAAATCGTAATCGGAAAGGCGGAGAGCGAGGCGACCCCAGATGTTGGTTTTTCCGCCGAGGCAGCGGGCGCGAACCCAGGCATAGCGCGTGCCGGTATAAGGATTCTCGCGCTCGTCCACCACGATGTTCTTCGTGTAGTCGGAGTCCCCGACGTAGCTCTTGAGGTGCTTGAACTTTTCAAAGCCGGGACCATAGGGAGGATTGCGGATGGTGTACTCGTTGAACGTGAGAGAGTGGGAATTGGGAGGGAGATCGCCGCGGTAGCGATTGTCGTAGGGCCATTCCATCGAGCGCAGCTCTTTTTCGATGGGGAGTTTCTTGCCGGCTTCGAGAAGCAGAACCTTCATGCCGTGGCTGGTGAGAACATGGGAGGCCATGCCACCGGCGGCGCCGGAGCCGATGACGACGGCGTCATACAATTTCGAAAGATCAACTTCTTCGGATTTTGGCGGTTCAGCCATCTGAATTGCTCCCCTGGACCTGGGATTCGCTTTCTTGTGGTGCAAGACGCCAGACCTGCAAAACGATGCCTGAAGACTCCGGCCAGACGCCGCGGGTGCGCTTGCATTCAACAATGGAGCGGCGGATTTGTCCAGAGAACTATCGCGCGAGAGATCCATTCGGATCGTAAGGTGGCCTCAGATTGCGCAAGGCGATAGGCGGCGCTTGGCCGGCGGCATCACAGGAAAATAGATTGCATCGGAAGGGAAAGTCTGGCAAAAGGAAGGGCACGTCCCCTGGAGCCCTCACAATGAACATCACGACGCGGCAAAATGGCGAGGCGACAATTCTCGAACTCACGGGCGACATCACGCTGTATAACACGCCGGAAGTGCGCAAGACGATGTTGAACCTGCTGAAGGAGAAGCGGGTGCCCCAACTGCTGGTAGACATGCGCGGAGTGCGGTACATAGACAGTTCAGGAGTGGCGTCGCTGGTGGAGGGGCTGAAGGCTTCGCGAGATTTGCAAAGCCGGTTTGCATTGTATGGCTTGACCAAGACGACGAGGGAAGTGCTGGATTTGACGCGATTGCTCCGGGTCTTCGAGGTATACGAGAATGAGGAGCAGGCCATTCTGGGGAAGCCGGGGGCCGGAAATGTGGCGTTGGGAGCGGGAAACGGAACGAAATGAGAAGAGAGATCTAGGAAACCTCCAGAAGAACCATTTCCGCAGAAATGGCAGCAGGGCTGGAAATATCGTTAGCAAATCGTAAAGCATGGGACTGACGCAGAACATCGGCGCAGCGACAATTGACGGGCTCGCCTACCTGGGAGGGTTGACGAAGCTCGCCGGCAGCTCCACGAAAGCTATGATCGGTGAGCTGTTCCGGGAACGGAAGGTGCCGTTCGGGAGAGCGATCCATCAGGCGATGGCAGTGGGAGTTGGTGCGCTACCGATCCTTTCCTTGATTTCGTTCTTTGTGGGGCTGATCCTGGCGCTGCAGGCGGCTTACGAATTGAGGAAATTCGGGGCGATGCAGTTTGTGGCCAGCGCGGTGGCGATCTCCGTGACGCGCGAGCTGGGCCCGCTGATGACGGCAATTCTGGTGATCGGGAGGTCGGGATCGGCGTTCGCAGCGGAACTCGGGACCATGAAAGTGAACGAGGAGATTGACGCGCTGGAAACCATGGCGCTCGATCCGGTGCGATTTCTGGTGGTGCCGAAACTGTTTGCGATGCTGCTGATGATGCCCTGCCTGACGATGTGGTCGGACGCGATGGGGGTGCTGGGAGGAGCGCTCTTCGGGATCTCAAACGCGGGTTTCACGCTGGGTGGCTACCTGCACGCGACATTGGACGCGCTGGTCTTGAGAGACATTGTGACGGGGCTGATCAAGAGCGTGATGTTTGGATTGGTGATCACGATGGTGGGGTGCCAGGAGGGATTCCGGACCGGATTGGGATCGGAAGAAGTGGGGCGGTCGACGACGGCGGCGGTGGTGATGTCCATCTTCATGGTGATTCTGGTAGACCTGGTCTTTACGACGCTATTCTATTTTGGAGCAACGGGATAGAAGGGATGGAAGAAAAAGCAAAAAGCGAAGGAACTTCAAAGAGCGAGCCAGGAGGAGAGGCGGCGATCGAGGCACGGAATTTGCGCGTTGCGTATGGCGAGCGCGAAATTCTGCACGGAGTGAGCTTCGACGTGCGCGCCGGGGAGACGATGGTAATCCTCGGAGGATCGGGATCCGGAAAGAGCACATTGTTGCGGACGCTCGCGGGACTGGAGACACCGAGCAGCGGAGAGATACGCATCCGGGGAGAGAATTTACAAACGCTTTCGGCGGCGGGATGGCATGAACTGCGCACGCGGATGGGAATATCGTTTCAGAGCGGGGCGCTGTTCGGATCCATGAGCGTGGGAGAGAACGTTGCTTTGCCGCTGCGCGAGCACACGAAACTGGACGATTCGACGATCGAGATCATGATGCGGCTGAAGCTGGAGCAGGTCGGATTGAGCGGGTATGAAGATTACTATCCGGCGCAGCTGAGTGGAGGAATGAAAAAACGCGCAGCGGTGGCGCGGGCCATGGCGATGGATCCGGAGATTCTGCTGTTTGACGAGCCCTCGGCGGGACTGGACCCGATTATTGCCGCCGGAATTGACGAGCTGCTGCTGAAGCTGAAGGAAGCGTTTAAAATTACGATCGTGGTGGTGACGCACGAGCTGGCAAGCGCGTTCCTGATCGCGGACAGGATGATTCTGGTGGACAAGGGACACGTGGTGGCGATTGGAACTCCGGCGGAGATGAAAGCAAGCACGCAACCGCGCGTAAGGCAGTTCCTGGATCGAGTGCCAGAGCCGGAAATGGCGCAGGAAATGGATTACCTGCAAATTCTGACGGGGCAAGTTGTGCCGATGCGGCAGTGAAGGCCGGAACGCAAGAGACGATGCGGGGCGGTTGGCGTGGTATACTCCCGCAACTCCAGGCGGAGGTTTTTCGAAGGAATATCGGGAAAAGCGAGCAGAGATGGCGTCACAGGTAAGCAGACGCGAAGAAGCGTTCGTGGGATTGTTCGTTCTGATTGCGGCGGGGCTTCTTGTAACCGTGCTGTTTTCGCTGACGGGATTTCTGTCGCGTGGCGAAGTGCCTTATCGCGCGTACTTCAAGAATGCGGGAGGGCTGCGGCCGGGAGCAGAAGTGCGCTACGCAGGAGGGCCGCCGGTGGGGCGCGTGCGAGCGGTCCGGAGCGATCCGAAAGATCCGGCACGAATGGAGATTGTCTTTCGCGTGGAGCCGGACGTGCCAGTAAAGACGGACAGCGTGGCCAGCATCACCAGCGTTAGCCCGTTGAGCGACAATTTCCTGTCCATTGCGCCGGGAACGAACGGAGCCCCGCTCGCGAAACCTGGAGCAGCGCTGAAGTCCGAGGAGTACGTGGGCTTCGCGGATATCGAAGCGGAGCTGAACGAGCTGGGACCGAAAGCGAAGGATTTGCTGGATAATCTGAACGCACGCGTGAAGGAACTGCAAGTGACGATCGCGCGCGTAAACGACGCGCTAAGCGACCGGAACCGCGCGAATCTCGCGGCGAGCCTGGACAATGCGCGCGGGATCCTGGAAGAGAACCGGCCGGCGTTGCACGAGACGCTGACGCGGATTGACGCGGCGAGCGCAAAGATTGGGCCGCTGCTGGACGACTTCAAGAAGACCGTCAAGGATGCAAACGAGGCTTTGAATCACGTGGATGCGACGGTGGTGGAGAACCGGCCGGATCTAAGAGAGTCCATCATCGAATTGCGCAAGGCGCTTGCGAACGCGGATACATTGACGGACCAATTGAATTCCACTTTGAACGCAAACAGCGGAAATATTGACGACATCCTGGAAAATTTCCGGCAGGCGAGCGAGAACCTGAAAGAATTTACCGAGACGATAAAGAACAGGCCCTACACGCTGCTGAGGAACGCACCACCGAAGAGCCATAAACCGGGAGAAAGAGACAACCAGCAGTAAGCCGGAGAGTGAGCAATGCGCAAGCTCGGACTAACGATCGCGGTTACGAGTTTTCTGGCAATTCTGTCCGGGTGTGGCGCAGCGCGGCCGATGAAGTTTTACACCTTGGAAACGCCGCCGGTCGAAACGCAGGCTCCGGCGGCGCAATTTCCTGTGGAACTGATGGTGGGACGGTTGCATGCAACACGGCTGTTGCACGATGACAGAATCGTGTACGGCATCAGCCCCGTGGAGATGGGGGTGTACAACGGGCACCGTTGGGCCGAGCCGCCTCCGGGGATGATTGAAACGATGCTGATCCAGCAACTGCGCGCGACGGGACAATACAAATCCGTACAGCGGCTGGCCGGCGCGGCACGCGGCGAGTATATCGTTCGAGGGCGGCTGATTTCGCTGGAAGAATTGGATCAGCCGAGCGGGATCGTGGCGCGTTTTTCCCTGCAGCTGGAATTGTTCCAGCTGAAGACGGGAATGGTGGTGTGGTCGCAGACATACGAGCACGACGAGCCGGTCACAAAAAAAACGGTGAACGACGTGGTCGAAGCGCTGCAGAAAAATGTGCAGACGGGATTGCGCCAGCTAACGGCCGAGATGGGGCAATACTTTGCTTCGCAAACAGCAAAATAAACTGCGAGCGTCCTTTCCTTTACGTAGTCCAGAGTCAGTTAGCGGGAATCTCCAAGATATAGAGCGCGTTGACGGGCAAGAGTAGATCGAGATTGCCTCCGCGAAGGTGGAGCGTCTCCGGCGGCGGAAGTTTCGCAGCACGGTTGAGTTCTTCGATCTGCGCCTGCGTGGGATAGATTGGGCTGCCCATGGCGCGATATGCAGCGAGTGTGTTTCCGTGACCGGAGTCCAACCGGTTCACCAGGACTTTTGCTTCCGGGCTGACGCCTCGGAATGCGATGCGCAGATCAAGCGGCGATCCCTCCTTATCGGGGTCCACTAGATTCCAGGCAGCGACGACGAGTGTTCCATCCGTTCGCCGCGTGACGAGTAGATCGGGGGAAGGATTGGGGAGGCGTTCGGTTCCGAGTTCGTGCAGCAATGCGTACGCGTTATAGCTAGGTTTTTTGATGCCGCCGAGGGCGATGAGGCCGAACATTCCGTCGAAGGGCTGACGCAGGGGGCCATTTTCCTCGAACACATCGCTGAAGGTCCAGAAAGACATCATGTCCACGAGGCCATCGCATTCACGAATGGTGTTGGCCAGAGCCGGGCCGACATAGATGGTGTCGCGTGCGTGCAGAGGACCGAAAGAAGGAACATTCCACTCCGTCCAGAAAAAGGGAAGATGAGGCTGGGACGAAGCGGCGATTTGGCCGCGAACCTTGGCGACGGCGCGGCAGACGCGGTCATCCATGGGAATGTTTTCGTTCGTGTGCAGTAGATTTTCAACGGTGTCGTCCGCGTATCCGTGCGTGGAAACGAAATCCACGGGAACGCTTTCTTTTTCTGTGTGAGCGAGGAAAGCGTCCACCCAATCCGCGGCGGCGGTTGCAGGGCCGCCCACGCGAAGGCGCGGGCTGACGGATTTGAGCGCGCGCGCGGTGTGATCGTACAGCTCGAAATAGGTCGCTTGCTTGGGTACGCCGGCCCAGAAATCTATATTGGGCTCGTTCCACACCTCGAAATACCATTGGGCGACTTCGTCAATTCCATAGCGGTCTATGAGATGCTGAGCGAAGTGGAGGATCAGATCGTCCCATTTGGCGTAGTCCTTGGGAGGAGCGACGTTCTGTTTGTACCAGAAAGGATGGATGGCTTTAGGATTGGAGGAGAGCTGGTAAGGCATGAAACTGATTTCGACGCAGGGCCGCACGCCGTTTTTGAGCAAGCCATCGTAAATTTCATCCACGTAGGAAAAGTTGTAGATGGGTTTGCCGGATTTGTCCTCGCTGTAGACGCCGTTGTCATCGAGAAAGATGGCGTGGAAACGAACGTAACGGAAATCCGTCACTTTCTTCACTTCACGGAGATCATCGAGATAACGTTCGCGGAGGACCAGATTGGCGCGGCCCGAGCCGAACATCTCCTCCCAAAAATGGGGGAACGGGGTGGCTGGCGACTTCGCATTAATGACGATGTGCTGCGCTGAAGCCGGTGGCTTTGGCGACGCCAGGGCGAAGAAAGGCAAATTCAGGATTGCCAGAGCGAGAAACCTTGAAGAAGCCGAGGCTTTGATTTTCATGGCAGTTTGAGGAAGCGAAGGCTCGCGCCGCAATCCGCAGCGCGAGCCGGAAGGTTAGCACGAAAGGGCGATTATTTGTTGTACTTAAACGATTTATCCGGATACGGCGGGTGAGGAGGTACGGGCCGGGGATCGGCCTTAATTTCCTGCTCGAGTACTTGCAATGCTTCGTCGAGCTGCGCGTCCTGGCCTTCAAACGTGGCGTGCGGAGGGTCATCCACCACGATATCCGGGTCCACGCCGTGACCTTCGATCAGCCACTTGCCCTCGGGACCGTACACGCCCAACTCCGCGGCGGTAGCGATTCCGCGATCCGCGAGAAAATTGCTCGCCGAGAGCCAAATCTCGCCTCCCCAGGTTCGCATGCCAATGACTTTGCCGAGCCCCAGTCGTTTGAAGCCCTCGCTGAAAGCCTCGCCGTCGGAAGCGGTCAACTGATCGCACAGGACTACGATGTGCCCGCGAAATGCATACTGCATGTTCCACACGGGGTTGCCGACTCGAGGCTGCCAGTAGAACCAGGCCTTGCGCAAGAGCTTGCCAAGCAACCAGGAATCAATATTGCCGCCCTGATTGTGGCGGACATCAATGATCAGGCCCTGGCGATTGAAGACAGGATAGTATTCGCGAGCCCATTGCTCGATGTCTCCGGGCCCCATGGCCCGCAGGTGAACATAGCCAATTTCGCCGTGTGAAGCGGTATCCACCTTCAAGCGGCGCGAATATTCCCACTCGCGATAGCGCATGTTGCGGTCTTCCGCAGCAGAAATCGGAGCGACGAGAACTTCGCGCGTCTTGCCATCCGTGGATTTCACTTGCAGGAGCACCTTGTGTCCGGCCTTGCCGCGCAGGAGTTCCCGCTCATCCTGGACCTTGAGGCTATCTTCGCCGTCAACGCTCAGGATGACTTCACCCTCGTGCACGAGGGAATCCGGCCTGGCAAAGGGAGGATCCTGGTCCGGGAGGTCGGGATCGTGAAGATAAATGTGTTCGACGACGAAGCCTCCGGCTTTTTCGTCGCGGCGCAGAACCGCGCCGAATGAAGCGAGCTCGATATCATCCGCCGGCTTTCTCTCATCGCCCCCGTGAACAAAAGTATGAAGCGCGGAGAGTTCTCCCACCATTTGGGCGATGACGTCGTTCAATTCATCGCGATCGGCAACGCGATCCACGAGCGGAAGATAACGGTCGCGCATCGCGATCCAGTTCACGCCGTGCATGTTGCGGTCATAGAAGTAATCGCGCTCGAGGCGCCAGGAGTCAATGAACATCTCGCGGAATTCCTGTCTTGGATTGGTCATCAGAGACCAATGTGACATGTCAATTTTGCCCTTGGCGAGAGTTTTGGGATCCGGAGACTTGGCGGCGGCGTCCAGAATAAAGAACTCTTCGCCCTTGTGAACCAGAAGTTTCTTGCGGTTCTGGGAAATCTCGTAGCTTCTCACGTCAGGCAGGACAGTTTCCGGAGCGTCGCCCTTGTTGGCGATTTCCAGGCACTGCAAAGCGACTTTGGGAGTGGCTTCATCATCCCGCGAGAGCCAGCAAAGCTGCTTTTCCGCGGCTTGGAGAGAATCGTAGTTGCCGGGAGGAACGGGAACTTCGCTCAGCCGGTCCGCCAGGCCTTTGAAGTCAATATTGACAGTGACGGCGGCCTTTTTCGTTTCCTTCTCCTTCTCCTTTTCTTTATCTTTCTTTTGATCCTCGGTTTTTGCCTCGTCCTTTTTCGCCTCGTCCTTTTTCTGTTCTTCGGTCTTGGCGGCTTCTTCCGGATGGAGCTCGTCGGCCGGTTCAAATGGAGAGCGCAATCCGGCGGTCAGAGCGAGCTGATAAATCTTCATGGAGCGGTCGAAGTAAGGATCTGGCTGACGAGGTCCCCAGGGGGAGTAAACAACGGTCTTGAGCATGCGATCCGAAAGGAAATAGATCCATTTGCCATCGGCGCTCCAGCTAGGGCTCTCGCTGTTGTAATGATCCGAGGTGATGGTTTGGATTTCGCCGGTGGCGGCGCGAAGTAGCTTGATCTGGTCAAATTGGTTGGGGGCGGTTTCCACATAAGCGAGCCACTGGCTGTCCGGAGACCAGGACAGGTCGCTGAAATCGCCTTCCATGGATTGGGCGATGAACTTGTTTTGCTTGGTTTTGATGTCGAAGAGCCAGAGCTTGTGGTCCTTATCGTGATGCGCGAGCCAGTGGCCGTCGGGGGAAGAAATGCCGTCCCATCGGAGCACTTTGGCATCCGTGGTCCATTGCTCGGGAGCGCCAATACCATTTGCCGGATATTTCCAGAATTCGGTTTCGCCGGATTTGGTCGAAAGTACAAGAATGCTCTTGCCATCGGGCAGATAGCGCGCGTCGCGGAAGCGCATGGAAGAGTCTCCAGCAACCTTAACGACGCGGCCGCTGAGCGCGGGCAGAGTGAAGACCTCGCCGCGCGCCGTGAAAACTGCAGCGCTTCCGTCGGGCGCGATATGCGCGCCGGTCAGGTATTCGAGGGGCTTCGTTACCCAGTGATCGCGCAACTGGTCGAAATCCGAGACGAGGGTTATGGGGATGACGGAATCCTGGCCGCTTTTCAGATCGAGCATCCAGAGATCGGCGCCGCATTGATAAACGATGCGGCCATCGGAAATAGAAGCAGAACCGACGTCGAACTCATGCTGATGCGTGTGCTCTTTCAGGTCGTGGCCGTCTGGATCCATCGAATAGACGTTCATGACGCCGTCGCGGTCCGAGAGAAAATAGACACGGCCGTTCCAGAACATCGGATCGTCGGAAGTGCCGGCCCAGTCGGCGGTAAGATCCACAGCTTCGGAGCCGGGCGTATAGCGCCAGATGTTTTCCGCGGTGCCGCCCTTGTAGCGCTTGGTGAAGCTTGGTTGGCGAGCGATGCGCGTAAAGAAAAGAGTGTGGCCGTCGGGAGTGAACACGCCGGAAGCCGCCTGGGAGAGCGGCAGGACGTCGCGATTCCCGGCGGCGTCCAGAGCCACCAGCTTGAAATCAGGCAATGTCGAGTAGCGACGGGTGCTGACAAGAATTCTGCCATCGGGAGTCCAACTCGCAACGGCGGCATCGCCGTCCCACGTCCGGCGTTCCGGAAGCCCGCCTTCAACCGGCATAGTGTAAACATCCGCGGGGCCTTCATATTGGCCGCTGAATGCCACCGTTTTGCCATCGGGGGAGATCGCGGCGTGATCTTCCATGCCGACATCGCTCGTGAGCCGTCGCGCTTCGCCGCCTTGAGCCTTGACCGCCCAGAGGTCTCCTTCAGCAGTGAAGATGATCGTATCGCCGTGGATCGCAGGGAAGCGGTAATAGCCCGGGCGCGTATTTGAGTTGTCTTGAGCAGGGAGCGAGATTGCAAGAAGTACGGCGAACAGGGCCGGATAGATGGCATAGCGAAATATTGAGGGAATGCTTGGTACCTTGGGCATGGGCGGTCGGTCTCCGAGGCACAATCCAGTCACGCGCGCAATGGAGTGCGAATTCGGAACGATGCGCCCGCAAAAGAGATTGGAATTTGTCCAAAGGCAGGCTGCGGCGCTTTGGGCGGACGAAATCATAGCACTACGGCCCTTCGCCGGTACGTCCATTTGGTGCGAAGCGTTGCGGATCCCTGCGGAAAGCGCGTTGACAAAGGGCCGAGCGAAGCCTAGAATCAGGGTTTGTACCTACAGGGAAAGGTGTGACTGAACGCAATGAGGACGTACGTAGCCAAGGGAGAGGAAGCGGAAGCGCTGAAAGTGGGCGCGAACTGGTTCGTGGTGGATGCAACGGACCAGGTTTTGGGGCGGCTGGCCACGCGCGTGGCGCGGGTGCTGATCGGCAAGGACAAGGCGAGCTTCACGCCGTATCTGAATTCGGGCGACCACGTGGTGGTGATCAACGCCGACAAGATTCGGATGACCGGAAACAAGGTGGACCAAAAGGTGTATTACTCGCACAGCGGATACCCCGGAGGTTTGAAGGAAGTTCCTGCGAAGCGAGTGCGGGAAACGCGGCCGGAATGGATTGTGCGGGAAGCGATCGTCGGGATGCTGCCCAAGAACAAGCTGCGCGCGCAAAGAGCGAAGAAGCTGCGCGTGTATCGCGACGCCGTGGGACTCGCCAGGCACAAGGGGCAAAATCCCCAGGCTCTGGCGATTTGAAGAGATTGAAGTTGCCGGGTGAACAACCCGGCGCTACAGAAGCGATCCACACGTAGCGGTTCCTTCTTTCGTTGGTCACGGTGCAGGCCTTCGCGGGGAATCAGCCGGGCGTGAAGTTCAGGAAGAAGTTTTGGCCATTCGATGGCCATGTTGTCTTTCGGCCGCGTGTCGGCCGTGCGGAAGAGGAGGAAAGTTGAGCTCAGGAGCGACGCCCAATGTGGGCACGAAAACGTGGTTTCTCGGCACTGGCCGAAGGAAAGAGTCCGTGGCGCGGGTGTTCCTGCGCGCGGGATCGGGGAAGTTCACCGTGAACAAGCGGCCGGTGGAGAAATATTTTCCGAATCACGCATGGAGTCACGACGCGACCGAACCGCTGAAGTTTACAAGCCTCGCGGATCAGGTGGATGTGCTAGTGACCGCGCATGGCGGCGGGGTCGGCGGACAGGCCGGGGCGGTACGCATGGGATTGTCGCGGGCGATTTCGCGGTTCAATCCAGAGCTGCGGCCGGCGCTGCGGAAAAACGGATTTCTGACGCGCGATTCCCGGATGAAAGAACGCAAGAAGTACGGACAGAAAGGCGCGCGGAAGCGCTTCCAGTTCACCAAGCGCTAGGGATTTGGGCGGATTGAACTCCGCCTTGCGGGCTCCGTTCCGGTTTCCGGAACGAGATCACGGTCGGCGAGGAAGCCGGCAAAAGGCTGTTGCGAGGCGATGAAGGCTTAGCATCGCGGCGAGAAACAGCTATTCAATTAGGAGGAAAAGTGGCAGTAGAAATTACGATGAAAGAGCTGCTGGAGGCCGGAGTTCACTTTGGCCACCAGACGCGGCGCTGGAATCCGAAAATGAAGGAGTACATTTTCGGCGAACGCAACGGGATCCATATCATTGACCTGCAGAAGACCCTCAAGATGTTTCGCGAAGCGAGCCGCTTCGTGGTTGATCTCTCGGCACAAGGGAAATCGGTTTTATTCGTAGGCACCAAGCGCCAGGCCCAGGAAGCCGTCGCCGAAGAGGCGAAGCGCTGCAATGCGTTCTTCGTGAACCATCGCTGGCTGGGCGGAACGCTGACGAACTGGTCCACGCTGCAGAAGTCCATCAAGCGATTGAAGCTGCTGAAAGCCATGACCGAAGACGGGCGGATGGAACTGCTCTCGAAGAAGGAGCGCGCGCGGCTGGACCGCGAGATGAAGCACCTGTTCCAGAACCTCGAAGGCATCGAGAACATGGCGCAGTTGCCGGACGCCATGTTCGTGATTGATTCCAACGCGGAAGAGATTGCCGTGAAGGAAGCGCGCCGGATGGGCGTGCCCGTGGTCGCTGTGGTGGATACAAATTGCGATCCGGACGTGGTGGATTGGATCATTCCGGGGAATGACGATGCGCTGCGGGCGATCCGGTTGTTCACTTCGAAAATTTCGGAGTCTGTGATTGAAGGACGGGCGGCGTACGAGCAGTCGCAGGTGGGTGAGCAGAAAGCGGCTGCGGACCAGGCGGCTCTCGAAGGCGTCGAGTACGTGGACACCAGCGCCTACGAACAATACGAAAAGCAGGAAGGGGACTTCGTCGAGGGCACCGAGGATTTTGCCACCGCTGCCGCCGCTGCCGAGACGACGGTTCCGCCAGATGAGGATCAGCGTTAAGCAGTGCACGGGGTCAGGGATTTGACGCGGCCCGCCCCGAATGAATCGGGGCGGGTATTTTTGTAAAAAGGGGCTAGGAATCGGACGAAATTCAAATGATTGAGATAAAAGGATGAGTACACAACAGCCAGCTATGCAGATTCCAGCACAACTCGTCAAAGAATTGCGCGAAAGAACCGGCGCGGGCTTTAGCGACTGCCGCGCAGCGCTCCTCGAAGCGGACGGCGTGATGGATAAGGCCGTCGAAATTCTGCGCAAGAAAGGGCAAGCCGCGGCGGCGAAGAAAGCCACGCGGGAAGCCACAGAGGGCCTCGTGGGAAGCTACATCCACGCCGGCGGAAAGATCGGCGTGCTCGTCGAAGTCAACTGCGAGTCCGACTTCGTCGCGCGCACGGAAGCTTTCCAACAGCTGTGCCACGATATCGCCATGCACATTGCCGCGCTGGATCCGAAGTACGTCCGCCGCGAGGAAGTGACGCCGGAGATGCTCGAGAAGGAACGCGAGATCTACCGCGCTCAGGCGCAGGCCACGGGAAAGCCGGAGGCCGTCGTCGAGAAAATCGTCAACGGAAAGATGGAAAAGTTCTATGAGGAAAACTGCCTCTACGAGCAGCACTACATCAAGGACGAGGGCGTAAGCATCGGCGAAATGGTGAAGTCCGCGATCGCCAAGCTGGGGGAAAACATCACCATTCGCAGGTTCGCACGGTTCAAGGTGGGCGAAATCGGCGATTCTTCCACGGGAGCAGCCGGGGTTGGCAATCCCGTGCCCGAACCGGTCCAGGCTTGATCGGCGACTGATCGGGCCGTCAAATCCGATGTCATGTCGAACGCGTCCCGGAGATCCGGGGCGCGTTTCTTTTGGAGGAGGATCGGGGACCCGCATAGGCGTGAGGGCGCCGAGTCTGCTACAATTCCGACGATTTTGAGGGGACGAACGCGAACGACATGGCAGCGAAAAAGAGCGCGTCAAAACGACCGGCGAAAAAAAAGCCCGCGTACAAAAGGATTCTGCTGAAACTCTCCGGAGAATCACTGCAAGGCCCGCAAGGAATCGGAGTCCATGGCGAAACCCTGCAATCCATCGCGCGCGAATTGAAGGAAGTGCATGACCTGGGGATCGAGATCGCCATCGTGGTCGGCGGCGGAAACATTTTTCGCGGAGCGCGGCAGAAAGGGTTCGAGATTGACCGCGCCACCGGCGATTACATGGGCATGCTGGCGACGGTGATCAACGCGCTGGCGCTGCAGGATGCTCTCGAAAAAGTCGGGGTATTCACGCGGGTTTTGAGCGCGATCGAAATGAATGAAGTTTGCGAGCCGTTCATCCGCCGGCGCGCGGTGCGCCACCTGGAAAAGGCGCGCGTGGTCATTTTCGGCGGTGGGACGGGAAATCCCTATTTTTCCACGGACACGGCGGCCGCGCTGCGAGCCATGGAGATCAAGGCGGACGTGATCCTGAAGGCCACACGGGTCGAGGGCGTTTACGATGCCGATCCGGAAAAAGTGGCCAGCGCCAAATTCCTGGCGCAGATCAGCTACCGCGACGTGCTCAATCAAGATCTCAAGGTGATGGACTCGACGGCGATTTCGTTGTGCATGGACAATGGCATGCCCATCGTAGTTTTCAACATGAATCAATATGGGAACATTAAGCGTGTGGTGATGGGAGAACGCGTCGGTTCGATGGTGTCTCCGGCATAATTCAAGTTTGCACTTCCGGGCTGGCAGGTGCCGGCCGGCAGAAAAAACCATCCTTACGATCTTTTCGGGAGGAAACTGTTGCCGGGGGCAGTTAGTCGCTCGCCTGTTTGAATTGAGGATGCCATGACGACAATCGGGACAACCAAAGAAGCAATGGCTGCAGCCAAAACGCGGATGGAAAAAGCCGTGGAGGATTTTCGCAAAGAGCTGGCGACGCTGCGCACGGGACGCGCCAACGCTTCGATCCTTGACCACGTGCGCGTGGACTATCATGGCACGCCGATGCCGGTGAACCAGCTTGGCACCGTTACTGTACCGGACGCGACGATGATTATGATCGCGCCGTGGGATCCCGGAGCGGTGCCGCTGATTGATAAAGCCATTCGCGCCAGCGACCTTGGCCTGAATCCAACAAATGACGGCAAGGTCGTGCGCGTGCCTGTGCCCGCTCCCACGGAAGAGCGCCGCAAGGAGCTGGTGAAGCATCTCCACAAAGTTCTGGAAAATCATCGCACTGCGGTGCGCAATATCCGGCGCGACATCAAGGAAGCGATTGACAAGCTTGAAAAGGACAAGAAGATCAGCCAGGACGAGCAGAAGCGCGCCCTCGAGGAGATGGAAAAAATCTCGCACTCGGAAACCAAGAAAATCGAGGATCTGGGCGCCGCGAAAGAAAAAGAAATTATGGAGATCAAATAGGTCAGGCTACTTTTTGGCGTTTGCCGCCTGTTCCTGCTTTCCCGGGTGTTCGAGAGTGAAGTCCTGCCCTTCGTCATTCTGCACGGCGCGCACAAACGCGTTGTAATCGAACGCTCTCTCCGCCGGAAGCTGTCTCATCAAGAAGCGAAGATGCCGAGAAGCCGTGAGCGTCTCGCCTTGTGCCGCATACTCAGAAGAGAATTCCGCGTAGTCGCGCTTCACGGATGTGCCCGGCGGGACGTGCGCCGTCGTGCCGGGCGGGAGCGTTATGGTTGCACTCAAATTTACTTCGAGAGGAGTGCCTAGCTCGATCTTCGCGGTGGAATCTCCCTGCGGCGGGTCCGGGAGCCCCACGAGCGGAAGAATTGCGGGAATCCGCACCGGCTTCTTTTCCCAATTCACGAACTTAGGCTGCGTGACTTCGTATTCGACCCGGAATGGATCCTTCGTATCGTACGGGTCGGACGCCGATACACTTGTCACCTTGCCTCGAAAGCCGTCCGAAAGTGCGAGTAACTGGGCGACTTCTTTCCATTTCTCCTTTGGCGTTTGATGAAACGCCAGACGCAGGAGCAGCTCGTTCTCGCCTCGCATGAGGTACGATACGCTCGCCGCGAGTTTCCCGTCGGGCTCAAGCCGCGCACTGACCACCACCTTTTGTATGGAGGGAGACGAGAATGAAGAGTATACGCTCTCCCAGCGGTTCTCGATCGAGGGACCCACGACAAAGACCGGTTTGTCCAGGAATTGCGTTGGAATCATGAGAAACGGCGCGACTTCCGTGTTCAAATCCATCCAAAAAGTGATCGAAGGATAGCCCGACATCGTCAGCAGGTGATCGAAGCGCGCGGGCGAAGGAAGATCGCCATTCCGGGCTCCATCCGTGCTGGATATGAAACCGGCGCGCGCCGGGCCGAAAAAGTTGTCTGCAAGGGTGGCAAATAACACAAATTTGTCCTCGGCGGTCGCGTAGCCGGCGTTCAGGATATCCGCAGGGGCGCGCGTTTGAAATCCTGTGGCGCCAAGCGGCAGATCCACGGTCCTGATTTTTTTGGAGACGAAATCGTAGAGATCCGAGGCCTTCTGGCTAGCGCTGGCATTGAGGCTGGTCAGCTCCGCTGCCCTGTTATGGAGTGCGCGAACCTCCTTTTCCGTGGGAATGAGCGAAGAGCCGATGCGGTCCGCAAGCTGATCCCACGAGCGAAATGTAGATACTGAGAGATCGGGAGCGGATTGCACCGTTTCCAAGCCTGCTGATTTGCGCGTTTCAAGCAAATCCCATCGGTAGATCTTTCGGTCCGATTTCTCGGCTTTGGAATTCGATACGCTGGTAGGCGGAAAGCCCTGGCCAATCCTGACACGCAAGTCCGGCAAAGTGGGGACATCCGCCTCAAAGATTTCGTGGGAGACCACGCCGGTCCTGTCAAAGGAATGCTCGAGCCAGAAGTCCGGCGCCAGCGGTGGATGCGTCGTCGTGGTGACGACGCGGTATTCCAGCATATCTCCCGGAGCCAGCCCCAGGATCCGCACGGACTTTTGACGCACTTGCTGATATGCGGGAAAATCCGCCACGGCAGGATCGGGATTGTCCGTGATCGCGCTTGGAAGAATCTCCGCCGTACCGCCTCGTGGGTGGATGATCTTGACCAGCGGAATCTCCACCGACTGGAAGCTGCGGTTGTACTGAAAATTCAGACGCGCGAACTGTTCCTCGCCGAGCGCATTGTTAATCTTGACCCGTGCATAGACTTCCTTCCGGGAATCCCCGTTCGTTTCGAAGCGGTACTTCGTCTCCAGCAATTCAATCTGGGCCGGAAGTTCGGGCTCTGCTTTGGCTTCTGCCTTTTTCTTTGGTTCCTGCGCGGGAGCCGTGGAACTCAACGCCATCAAAAGCGCTAACGTCGCGACCGTTCTCGCTCGGATACTTGAATTCTTCCAGTTGTGCATTCGGATCACAAAAATCAGTTTAGGCCCCGGCCGATGGGCCGTAAAGCGGGCGTTCCTGTGGCGTTTCGGGATCGAAAAGAGCCAACACATGTCCGCGACACACTTTGCCGAAGCTTCTCACAGTTCCTTCTGTTGACCGAAGCCGCGCGGCTGCGTCTGATGGATCATGGTAGGCTGTGGTGTGTCGTGATGGCCCAGGGTCTGGAACGCAAAAGGAGAAACAGCGAATGCGCAGTTTATGGGCAGTGATGATAGTGATGGCAATGTGCGCGGCAGGGCCGGCGCTGGCGAAGGATAGCATGCCGAAGGGCCCCTCAGAAGACGGCACAAATCCGGCGCTTACGAAAATCGCCGGCGAAGCGTCCATGAATTCCCATGCTTTCGAATATCTTTCGGAATTGAGCGACGAAATTGGCGCGCGCGTGACCGGCTCTCCTGCGGAGCACAAAGCCGAGGAATGGGGCGTGGCGAAAATGAAAGCCATCGGCCTGGAAAACGTTCATCTCGAAAAATATACGATCTGGAAAGGGTGGACGCGCGGCACGGCCGACATCGAAATGCTCACACCCGTTGCACGCAGGCTCCACGCGGATTCCATGGGCTGGACGGGCTCCACTCCGCCGGGAGGCGCGGAAGGCGACGTCGTCAAGGTCAACATGTTCGACCTCGACGATGAGATCCAGCATGCATCCCGGCTCAAGGGAAAAGTGGCGCTGGTCGTCCACGAAGGCATGCCCAAGAAGGGCTTTATGACGCTCTTCGCCGATTTCGGCACGTTTCTAAAGGCCGCGAACAAGGCGGGCGCGATCGCCGTGATCGGCGGACAAGGCGGCGCAAAATCCGCCGGAATGAATTTAACTCACACGGGGATTCTCGGATTCAACGAGGACTTTGCGATTCCCGTGCTCTCGATGACCGAAGAGGACCAGGGGCAGCTTGAACGTCTGATCGCGCGCGGCATCACGCCCCGCCTTCGCTTAAACGTCCAAAACACCTTCACGAGCGGGCCCGTCGAAACCGCCAACGTTGTCGGGGAGATTCGCGGCACCGAACACCCCGAGCAAATTCTGGTTGTCGGAGGGCATCTGGATTCCTGGGATCTTTCCGAAGGCACCACCGACAACGGATCGGGTGTAGCAACAGTGCTGGGCGCTGCGGAGGCGATTGCGCGGTCTGCCGAGCGACCGCGCCGCACGATTCGCTTCGTCCTATTTACCGGCGAAGAAGAGGGGCTAGACGGCTCGTTTGCTTACGTCAAGCAGCACGATGCGGAAATGCCCAATCATCTCGGCGATCTTATTCTTGATGAAGGCCAGGGTCCTGTGAAGGGCTTCATGCTCGGAGGAAGAGACGACCTTGTCTCCGTCTTTCGGCCCTTCGCGGATGCTCTCGAGGACATTCATCCTGTCCAGGTGGATGACAAAGTCGAATCCGGCACGGACACGTTGCCCTTCTCCATGGAAGGATTGCCGGGAATCAACATGAATCAGGACACCACGGACTATAAATTCACGCATCACTCGCAGGCCGATGCTCTCGACGCTCAGAAGCCGGATGTGCTCACGCAAAATGCCATGCTGATGGCTCTTGCGGCTTTCTGGCTCGCGGACCGCCCGGAACGCTTTGCTTCTCCCTGGTCCAGGGAAAAAACGGCGAGAATGTTGCGTCAGCAGCACGAATACGAAGAGCTAAAGGCCTTTGGACTCTGGAAGTACGGCGATCTTGGCGCGGACGACAAGGACAATTAGTTGAACGGCAGCGGAACAAAACGCTCCCCAACGCAAAATCGCAAGGCTCTCGGCACGGGGCGACGTTTTCCATCCGGGGAGGTGCGCGATGGGGACTTTGTGGCAGGACATTCGACATGGGGCTCGAGTACTGCTCAGAAGCCCCGGGTTCACGCTTGTTGCGGTACTTTCCCTGGCTCTTGGGATCGGCGCGAACACAACGATCTTCACGGTCATCAACGCGGTGCTGCTGAACCCGCTGCCCGTTCGCGACATTTCGCGTCTCGTCGAACTCGACACGATTGATACGAAAACGCACGTTGGGTTTGCCAACGCTGAAAAACTCGGCATGTCGTTCCCCAATTTTCAGGATTACCAGAGGCAGGGCGAGGTCTTCTCAGGACTCGCCGCCATCCTCCCCGTCCCTTTGACCTGGAGCAACGGAGCTGAGCCACGCCAGGTGAACGGCAACATAGTCAGCGCAAATTATTTTGATGTACTGGGGCTGAAGCCGGCGTCGGGGCGTTTCTTTCTTTCCGGAGAAGACACAAAACTGAGCGGCAACAATGTCGCGGTCATTAGTTATGCCTTCTGGTCCAACAAATTGGGTTCCGACCCCGCGGCCGTAGGAAAGGATTTGCGGCTGAACGCGATGCCATACACGATCATCGGAGTCGCGCCACGCGGCTTCAAGGGCACGTTCACATTTGCGGGCGCCGAAGAAATCTGGATCCCCACCAGCATGTATCCCCAAGTGCTGTCGGGTTTTTTCAAGGAATTCTTCAATGATCGGCGCTTTCTGACCACGGTTGTCGTCGGGAGGCTCAAGCCAGAAGTTGCGCTGAGCCAAGCGGAAGCATCTCTCAGGACAGTCGCTACACGCCTTGCGAAGGAATATCCGAAGGATAACGCGGGCCGCAGCGTCGCCTTAACGCCCCTCGCCGATGCGGCAGTCGGCGTAAACCAGCACGCACAGTTTACCTTGGCCGGCGCGGTAATGATGACCGTTGTTGGGCTTGTGTTGCTGATCGCATGCGTGAATTTGGCCAATCTGTTGCTTTCGCGCGCCGCAAAGCGCGAGAAGGAAATGGGACTCCGCGCGGCACTCGGCGCCAGCAGGAACCGCTTGATGCGCCAGATGCTGACGGAATGCATGATGCTTTCGCTTCTGGGTGGCGCGGCCGGGCTCTTGCTCGCATATGTGGGCCGCGGCGTTTTGTGGTCCTTTCGCCCGCCGTTCATCCAGCAGAATGACATCGAACTCTCCCTGGATGCCCACGCCCTGCTCTTCACTCTCGGGATCGCTGTCCTGACCGGCATTCTCTTCGGTGTCGCTCCCGCGATTAAAGCCTCCGTTCCGAACCTCATGGAAACCCTGAAAATAGGAGGACGCGGCGGGAGTATTGGCTGGGGAAGAAATAATCTGCGCAGCCTGCTGGTCGTTTCTGAAATCGCGCTCTCCCTTGTGGCGCTGGTCGGCGCGGGACTTTTCCTCCGAAGCATGCGCGATGCCCAGAAGCTTGATCCCGGTTTCGAATCCAGGAATCTGTTCGTCATGAATGTGGATCTCGGCGCGCTTCATTATGACGAGGGCCGCGGGCAGCAGTTTTTCCGCTCGGCCATTGAAAGCGCTGCCTCGGTGCCCGGCGCTCAATCGGCAACCATCGCTTCCAACGCTCCGCTTGGCGGAGGGTTAGCGCGCACTGTTTTTCCCGAAGGGCAGGACGAATCCACGGGCTATCGCGGAACGCTGACCCAGCTTGACGATGTCGCTCCCGGATTTTTCGATACCCTGCGCATCCCGATTCTGCGCGGCCGCGCGTTCACGGACGCCGACCGCAAGGAAACGGCTCCCGTCGCGGTCGTCAATGAAGCTATGGTCAAGCGCTTCTGGCCGGATCAGGATCCCATCGGCAAACGCTTCCATTTCTTTGGCGACCCGGCTCTCTTGCAAGTTGTGGGAGTGGTTCGCAATTCCGTGGTGGACGCCATCGGCGAAGAGCCCGTTCCTCTCGCCTATCTTCCGATTGCGCAAGCGTATTCTCCTGCCGTCACCATTCAGGTGCGCACAAGTGGCCGGCCCGAACCGGTGATCAGCGGCGTCCGCGCCCAAATTCAGCGGTTGGACAGCAACCTCGCCATCACGGGGGTGCAGACCATCGGCGAAGTGATCGATCAGGGTCTCTGGGCGCCCCGGATGGGAGCGGCGCTCCTCGGTTTATTTGGAGGCCTGGCTTTGATTCTCGCGGCGCTCGGCGTGTACGGCGTCCTCTCGTATGCAGTGAATCAGCAGACTCGCGAAATCGGAATTCGCATGGCCATGGGAGCGGATCGCTGGAACGTTCTTGGGTTGGTCATTGGACAGGGCCTAAAGCTGGCCGCGGTTGGGCTGGTTGCTGGAATCGTGATTGCGCTCCTTCTTGCGCGACAACTTTCTACTTTGCTTTTCGGAGTGAAAGCATATGACCCGCTCACTTTTTTGAGCGTTGCTACAATCCTGATGGTTGTGGCTTTCTTTGCCTGCTACATTCCTGCTCTTCGGGCCACGCGCGTGGACCCTTTGACAGCGTTGCGATACGAGTAACCTATTTATTTTCAACTAGTTGGCTGGCTTACTTCGTTCAGCCTGGGGTTGAGAAGCCTGACGCGTGCAGCGGGGCAAATCGCATTTGATCAGCAAAGCGTACTCCAAACCGCCAGCCTTTGCCTGTTTTCCACAGCCGGTTTCCAAACCGATTTGACAGTGCAGCTTTACTTCCGTATACTCTGTAGTTTGTCAGGGGTAGCAGTACCCATGCAGTAGCGCAGCGGGGGTTTTTGCTGCGCGCAGTTGGAAGGATCTTCACTCCCGGAACAGAGCACGAAGGATTGGGAGCGAAGAGCGGCCGGAATGGGACGCCAGTCCCGCAAAGCCGAGTAAGCCTCTCCGAATCGAAGCCAGGAGAAGAGTTCTGCCTCTTGGAGTGCGTGCGGAGTATCTTGCTGGTCTCTCCGGATTCGCAGTGAACCTTTCAGCGTAGTGTGCTCTCGCTGTGCCTTGGTGCGCGCGGCGCGGGAGCGCGGAATCGGGTTGCGCGCAAAAGCGGAGGGAATTTCAATCTCCGCGGAATGAGGGAAGACTGTGCCGACATTTTCACAGCTGATCCGTCTCGGGCGGGAAAACCTCCGAAACAAAACAAAATCGCCCGCGTTGATGGGCTGCCCGGAGCGCCGTGGCGTTTGCATTCGCGTGTACACGCAAACACCCAAGAAACCGAACTCGGCGTTGCGCAAGGTCGCGCGCGTTCGCCTAACGAATGCCGTGGAAGTGACGACGTATATTCCCGGCATCGGTCACAATTTGCAGGAGCACTCGATCGTTCTGGTTCGCGGCGGGCGCGTGAAGGATCTGCCCGGAGTGCGTTACCACATTGTGCGCGGCACGCTGGACGCCGCGGGAGTCGAGAATCGCAAGCAGGGCCGCTCGAAGTACGGCGCGAAACGCCCCAAAGCGGCGCAGGCCAAGTAGGGGTCGAAAAGAGATTTTGTAGAGAGCTGCGAAGGAGCAATAGAGAGCGATGCCACGCAAGGGACTGGTTTTCAGGCGCAAGCAAGAGGTTGATCCGGTTTACGGCAGCGACCTCGTGGAAAAGTTCATCTGCTCGATGATGTGGGAAGGCAAAAAGAGCACCGCGCAGCGCGTGTTCTATGGCGCGATGGATCAGGTCGCCAAGAAAACCAGCGATGATGCGCTGAAGATTTTCAAGAAGGCCGTCGAGAACACCAAGCCCGTTCTGGAAGTGAAAACCCGGCGCGTCGGCGGTGCGAACTACCAGGTGCCCGTGGAAGTGAATCCCTTCCGCAGGCAGTCCCTGGCGATTCGCTGGCTTTTGCAGTATTCGCGGGAGCGTTCCGGCAAGACTATGGTGGATAAGCTTGCCGACGAATTGATTGACGCCGCCAACGCTCGCGGCGGGGCCATCAAGAAGAAGGAAGACGTCCATCGCATGGCGGAAGCCAACAAGGCCTTCGCGCATTACCGGTGGTAACGGATAGGCGGATTTTGTGAGTGAAGCAGTCGCAACTCGGACAGGGGAGAAAAAGGCTGGTCCACTGACCATGGGCAGGGCATTCAAACTCGACGATACCCGCAACATCGGGATCATGGCGCATATTGACGCCGGCAAGACCACTTCGACCGAACGCATCCTCTACTACACGGGCGTGACCTACAAGATCGGTTCGGTGGACGAAGGCACAGCCACCATGGACTGGATGGAGCAGGAGCGCGAGCGCGGCATCACCATCACTAGCGCCGCCACCACCGCTTCCTGGGACCGCAACGGCAAGAAATACCGCGTCAATATTATTGACACTCCCGGCCACGTGGACTTCACCGTGGAAGTCGAGCGCTCTCTTCGCGTTCTGGACGGCGCCGTCGCCATCTTTGATTCCGTCGCCGGCGTGCAGCCGCAATCCGAAACCGTTTGGCGCCAGGCGGACAAGTACCGCGTCCCGCGCCTCGCTTTCGTCAACAAGATGGACAAGCTCGGCGCCGATTTCGATCACGTCATTCGCACCATCCGCCAGCGTCTCGGCGCCCATCCCGTTCCTCTTCAGTTCCCCCTTGGCAGGGAGGACAATTTCATCGGTTGCATTGATTTTCTCGAAGAAAACGTGATCGTTTGGCTGGAAGAAACCCTTGGCGCCAAGTTCGAAATCTTTCCGGTCGAAAAACTCTGGGACAAATCTTTCGTGGATTCCCGCCCCGATGTCGCCGCCGCCCTCAAGGGTTCCGCGATTGACAAAAAATTCTACGACGACCATCGCGCCAAAGTCGTCGAATACATCGCTGAGCACGACGACGAAGTCCTCGACAAGTATCTGACCGAAGGCACCCTCAGCGTGCAAGAGATGCGGAAATCCATCCGCAAATCAACGCTAGCCATGAAAATCGTTCCCGTTCTGGCGGGTTCCGCGTTCAAAAACAAAGGTATTCAGCCGCTGCTCGACGCGGTAGTGGATTATCTTCCTTCCCCTGTGGATGTTCCCCCGGTCGAAGGAATTAACCCGGATACGGACGAGCCGGAATTGCGGCGCGCTTCCGACGAGCAGCCTTTCGCTTCTCTGGCTTTCAAGATCATGTCGGATCCATTCGTCGGCCATGTGACCTACATCCGCGTGTATTCCGGTGTGCTCAAGGCCGGCAGCTACGTTTATAACCCGGTCAAGCGCACCCGCGAACGCATCGGGCGCCTGCTCCAAATGCACGCCAACAAGCGCGAGGAAATTGAAGCGGTCTATGCGGGCGATATCTGCGCTTGCGTGGGCCTGAAAAGCGTTTCGACCGGCGACACCCTTTGTGACGAGGACAAGCAGATCATCCTCGAAGCGATCGATTTTCCCGCTCCCGTCATTTCCGTTGCCGTCGAGCCAAAAACCAAGGCCGATCAGGACAAAATGGGCCAGGCTCTCGCGAAGCTCTCCCAGGAAGATCCCACGTTCCGCGTACATACCGACACCGAAACCGGTCAGACGCTGATCTCCGGCATGGGCGAACTGCACCTCGAGATTATCGTGGACCGCATGAAGCGCGAATTCAGCGTGGAAGCAAACGTCGGACGTCCCCAGGTCGCCTACCGCGAAACCATCCGCAAAAAAGCCGAAGCCGAGGGCAAGTACATCAAGCAGACCGGCGGACGCGGCCAGTACGGCCATTGCAAACTCGAAGTCTCTCCGCTTCCCAGCGCCGATCACGAAAACATGCATGAAATGTCCACCGACGAGCTCGACGCTCTCGCCAAGCAGATTGCCGGAGCGGGCGGCAAGTGGAAGTTCGACAAGGAGCACCGCTTCCTCTTCATTGACAAGATTTTTGGCGGCGCCATTCCCAAGGAATTCATCCCTCCCATCGAAGCCGGCATCCGCGAAGCCATGGACAACGGCACGCTCGCGGGCTTCATGATGGTGGACGTTGCGGTAGTTCTCGTGGACGGCAGCTACCACGACGTGGACAGTTCGGAAATGGCCTTCAAAATCGCCGGCTCCATCGGCTTCAAGGAAGCCTGCCATCGCGCGAAGCCCGTTCTTCTCGAGCCCATCATGAAGGTCGAAGTTGTGGTTCCCGAGGAGTACATGCCCGCGGTCTTCGGCGATCTGAACGCGCGCCGTTCGCAGATTCAGGGCACAGAAACGCGCGCGGGCAGCAATGTGATTCGCGTGCAGGTCCCTCTCGCGGAAATGTTCGGCTACGCCACGGACTTGCGCAGCCGCACCCAGGGCCGCGGCAATTTCACCATGCATTTCTCGCACTACGCGGAGCTGCCGAACAACCTCGCTGAGGATGTCATCAAGAAAACTCGCGGCGAGAAATAGGTTTTTGGTTTTCAGAAGTACGGAACGCATTTGAGTGAGGAGCAGAAGGAATGGCCAAGGAGAAATTCGAGCGCAGCAAGCCGCACGTGAACATTGGGACGATCGGTCACATTGACCATGGCAAGACGACGCTGACGGCGGCGATC
>Ga0335078_10000826_pt1 | contig 47284 bp, 29 predicted proteins | sample Lox_Sample_32_FD_206711 | JGI IMG/M metagenome (GOLD analysis project Ga0335078, IMG submission 206711) | Soil microbial communities from Loxahatchee National Wildlife Refuge, Florida, United States - Lox_Sample_3.2 | ecosystem: Environmental > Terrestrial > Soil > Wetlands | place: USA... | reverse complement strand
AGCGCGGCGAACAGCCTTCGACTTTTATATACGGGTGTCCGTGCGCCCGCGCGGACGAGGTAAGACGCTCCAGTGCCGATGCGCAGCCGGAGTGCCGGAGCAATCCCAGTTGCGGTGCGGCTTATCCCGGGGGCAGCAGCATCCCTTTTTCCAGATGCCGGGTCACGTGCGCGTAGGAGGCGGCGTGGGGGTCATGCGTGACCATTACGATCGTCTTGTGAAAGTCTTCGTTGAGCCGCTTCAGAATCTCCAATACTTCCGTAGCGGAGTGGCTGTCCAGGTCGCCGGTCGGTTCGTCGGCGAGTAACAGCGTCGGATCGCTCACAATCGCGCGGGCAATGGCGACGCGCTGCTCCTGCCCGCCAGACAGTTGCTTGGGCAGATGGTTGACGCGGTCCTCCAGTCCGACCAGCTTGAGCGCGGTCAGCACGTGGTCGCGGCGCTGCTGTGCCGTCAGCTTGGTGAGCAGCAGGGGCAACTCAACATTTTCAAACGCGGTGAGCACGGGAATCAGATTGAAGGTCTGAAAAACGTAGCCGATGTGCTCGTTGCGCCAGCGGGCAATCTGCGAGTCGTTGAAGCGAAAAATGTCCTGTCCCTGCACCAGCAATTCACCGGAGGTCGGGCGGTCGATGGCCGCGATCATATTCAGCAGCGTGGTCTTGCCCGACCCGGAAGGACCCATGAGCGCGAGAAATTCGCCCTTGCCAATGTCGATCGAAACATCGTCAAGAGCCGTCACCTCAAAAGCATCGCGCTTGAAGATCTTGCTCACGCCGCGAACCTGCACGACCTTGGTCGCCGTAGAAACGTTGGTTTGTGCGACTGTGCTCATGATTACCCCTTCTTAGGATTGCCCCTTGATTTTGATCCTGTCCCCATCCTTCAACGTCGATGGCGCAGTCGTGATGATGTTTTCACCGCCGACCAGCCCGTCGACCAGCGCTCCATCGCTGCGCTGGCTCACCACGTGAATCTCTCTCGCGACGGCTTTTCCGTTGAAGGCGATGAATACAATTTTCTTGCCGTCTACGTCGCGCATCGCCGTCGAGGGTACGAACACGCCCGCGGGATCTTTCGCAGCCTTTGGCATTTCATTGGCCAGAAACTTTACGGTCGCATTCATCTCCGGGCGAAGCTGAATGTCCGGATACTTTTCAGGATTCAGAACCTGCACCTTGACCTGCACCGTGGCCTTCTGCCGGTTCGCTTCCGGTGAAATCTGAGCAATAACGCCGTCATACTCCTTGTCGGGATAGGTGTCGGTCGTGACCTTGGCTTTCTGTGCCGGGCTGAGCCGCGCGAAATCGGCCTGCGCGATGTCGAGTTCCACCTGAAGATCGTTCAAATCGGCCAGCGACACCACTGAGCCTTGCGGCCCGCCGGCCGCCGCGCTGGCAAACTGCGCAGTAATCAATTCGCCCTTTTCCGCCGTGCGGTCGAGAATCGTGCCGGTGACGGGCGCGCGAATCACGGTGGCGTCGAGCTGCGACTTCGCATAATCGAGTTGCCCCTGCGCTTGCGTCAGGGCACCCTGGGCGCGGGCGATCTCCTCTGGCCTCGGACCGATGTGCGCCAGTTCAAACGCCTTCTGCAGAGAATTGACACGCTCCTGATCAGCGCCAAACTTGGCGATGGCATCGTCGAGCGATTGCTTCGACACCACGCCCGCGGCGGCGAGTTCTTTCGTGCGATCCAGGGTCAGCCTGTCATCGGCCAAGGTGGCGCGCGCTTCGTCCAGATTATGTTGCGCCTGCTGAATTTCTTCGGGCCGCGAGCCGTGCTGCAGTTCTTCCAGATAAGCGCGCGCATTTTCTACCGCGCCCTTCGCTTGTTCATACGACGCGCGGAATTCCTCGTCCTCGAGGCGCACCAGAACCTGGCCCTCTTTGACCTTGTCGCCTTTTTCGACTCCGATCCAGGCCAGCCGCCCCGTGACCTTGGAATTCACGTTGATGGTGTGGTGAGCCACGATGTATCCGGTAGCCGAAAGCACGATGGCCCCAGCGTCGTTGCCGCTGCTTTGCGCCGCCGCGCGGACGACCTCAACTTCCGGCACGTCGGCGGAAAACGCACGGTAGGCTAAAGTGCACAAGCCGAGCACGACGACGACGGCAACGCCCGCGACAATATAGCGGCGCGCCCAGGCGGGCGGTTCTCCCCCGTTGTCGCCGCGCTGTGTGCGGTCGATGCGCAGGCTTTGCAGGTCGTCGTGTTTGGTGTCAATCGCCATAAAAATCATTACGTCCTACGATCCCATACAGTTTCGCATGCGGCGCCTTATCCTCGCAGCGCATTCAAAATATTCTGCCGGGCCGCGTGCCACGCCGGAGCCAGCCCGCCCACGAATCCCATGATCAGCGCAAAGATGATCGCGGCGATGGCCACTATCGGGGTGATGCGTAACGCGAACACGACCTCACTGAAGGTGACGGCGTTCGATGTTCCGGTTTGCATCCCGTTAAACGGCAGCATCAACAGAATGCCCGCGGCTGCACCGAGCAGGGCCAGCAGCAACGATTCCAGCACGAACGAAGTGAGAATCGACGGCCGCGAGAAACCGATCACCCGCAGAGTGGCGATCTCGCGCCCGCGATACGCGACCGCGGCATACATCGTGTTCATGGCGGCGAAAATCGAGCCGATCGCCATGATAAAAGCGACTACGATTCCGATAACCTTGATGGGTGCGCCGGAACTGGTCTGCTTGGCGTAATAATCGGTCTCGATGAATCCATCGAGCTTGAGGCGTTGATCGTCGCTTACGCGGTTTTTCAATGCCTCTGCCGCGATCGGGTCGGTGGCGCGCAAGTAGGCCGACGCGTAACCTCCCTGACGGTCGAAATCGGAAGCCATCTGATTCACGTCACCCCAGACCTCGGAGTCATACGCCGAGCCGCCGGCATCGAAGACTCCTACCACTTTCCACGATCCTTTCCCAAACTCCATGGTGTCGCCGATGTTGGCATGGGAAAAGCGCTCGCGAATGGATTTGCTGACCACAACCTCGCGCTGGCCGGTTTGAAACCATCGTCCTTCCACAAGTTTTACGCTCGGCCGGCCCTCAGCACCGGGCAACTGCCGCATTTCAAGGCCATCCGGCATCATGCCTCGTACGGTCACGTTGACTTCGCCCGTACCGTCTTTGCGCGGAAGCACGATCACGACAACCCATTCGCCAGAGGCCATGGGATCTCCATGACTGTCTTTGGCGATGCCGGGCAGAGTCTTCAACGTGGGAAACAGCGAGGCGTCGAAACCGCCCGACAACTCCGCTTCCGACCCTTTGCGCAGCACGAGCACATTCAGCGGGCTGCCGCTGCTCACGAAGGCACGGTTCAGTCCCGCGATCAGCGCCATCAGAAAGATCGCAGTCGTGACCGTGAGCGCGATGCCCATCGCCGTCATGATGGTGAGACCCTTGCGGAGCTTCAGGTTCCGTATGTTGTAACTGATCGGTATCGCCATAGATGGTCTCTCAATTCAACCGCTTGATTCACCCAATGTGACGCAGCGCCTCCACAATATTCATGCGGGATGCCCGGTAGGCCGGCAGATAGCCGCTGACAATTCCCAACAACAGCGCCACCAGCAACGACAAACCCGCAGTCGGAGCCGTGATTTTCATATCCAAGGGAATGCCGAGCCCGATGAACCGGTGGGTCAATCCGGAAATCACCGGGATGGCAGCCACGATGCCCAGCAGTCCGCCGGCGAGAGCCAGCGCGATGGACTCACTCACAAAGATCGAAAGCACGCGCCGGCTGGTGAAGCCGAGTGTTTTCAACACGGCGACTTCGCGCGTCCGGCTGCGCACCGACATGGCCATGGTGTTGGCCGAAACCAGCATGATGGTGAACACCACGGCGCCGCAGATGCCCAGAATGAATGCTTTGATGTTCCCCAGGGACGCCACAAAGCCCAGCTGAAATGCCTTTTCGCTCTCGGTCTTGGTCTGCAGCGGCGAGTTGTGGAACATGTTGTCAATCTCCCGGGAGGCGCTCGCCACGTTGTCGGCCGAGTCGACTTGTGCGGCGTACCAGCCCGCCTGCCCTTTAAACCACGGAACGGCTTCCTCCAGATACTTGGCGTTAAAGTAGAGCGCATTCTGCGGCGGGTCGCGATGATAGATGCCGCGAATCGTCAGATCGAGGTTCGTCGGGAAAATATTCGCCTGCAAGGTAATGCGGTCGCCAATCTTCCAGCCGTACTTGTTGGCCAAGGTTACATCGACTAGGGCTCCGGCGCGATCACGTTGCCAGGCAACGACCTGATCTGGCGGGACGATCTTGTCGGACGCGACCTTCAGATACTCATCCGGATCGGTGGCCATCTGGGCGAAGAAGTGCTCGGGTCGGTCATCGATGTAGCGGCCACCGAACCAGGTAAGGGGAGCCACGGCCGTGATCCCTTTCACGCTGCGAATCTTGTCGCGGTAAAACGCCGGCAGGAAAAACGCCAGCGAGACGCGGTCGCGGATAATCAGCCGGCGAGACGCCTCGGGAGCAACTTGGTCCACGTAAAACGAACGCCAGATGCAGATCATCAAAGTCAGCAACAAGAGCGAGAACCCGATGCTGATCATGGTCAGCAGGCTGCGCCGCTTGTTGCGAAACGTATTGCGCACGACAAAACTGCCCAACGTCATAACTCACCCGATGTGGCGGAGTCCATCCACAATGTTGATTTGCGACGCATGATACGAAGGCACGGCTGCGCTCAGCAGGCCGACCAGGCCGGAGGTCGCGAGAGCCGCAAGCCAGATATCAAATGTCACCCGCATAGGGAAAAAAGATATGGACTGCTCGGAATGGGTCAAGACATAGACCGCCGCCCAGCCCAGGAACGCTCCGATGAATCCTCCTGCCAGCGACAGCGCCACCGCCTCGCTTACGAACAGGCCGAGGACGCTGCGTTTGGTGAAGCCCAGAGTCTTGAGCACGGCCACTTCGCGCGTGCGTTCGCGGATCGACATTGCCATGGTGTTGGCCGAGACCAGCAGCGTGGCAAAGACCACCGCGGAACAAATGCTCAGGATGAAGGCTTTTACGTTACCCATCATCGCGACGAATTCCAGGCCGAAGGCTTTCTCGCTCTCCGTTTTCGTGGGCTGCGGCGAGTTGCGAAAAGTATCGTCCACGGCAGCGGCAATCTTGCTCACATCGGCAGGGTTCTCGGCCAGGATGCTGAAGGTGCCAGCCTGCCCTTTGAAGAAAGACACAGCTTCTTCCACGTACTTGGAATTGAAATAGATCGATTTGTTGTCAGGGTCGGAGTGAAAGATGCCGCGAACGTACAGTTCCAGATTGACCGGGTAGATGTCTCCCTGAATCACGATGCGGTCGCCCAACTTCCAGCCATACTTGTTCGCCAGGTAATCATCGACGATCGTGCCCTGGCGATCGCGCTGCCACGCGGTGATCTCATCTGCGGGAATCTTGATATCGCGAAATACTTTGAAGAACTCGTCGGGATCGGTGCCGAAGCGGGCGAAGAAATTTTCCGGCTTCTGATCTTTGTAAATGCCGCCAAACCAGGAAACCGGCACCACCGCGACCACTCCCGGAATCGCGCGGATCTTGTCGCGGTAATACATGGGCAGGCTAAAGGTGAGAGAAACGCGGTGCCGGACCACGAGCCGCTCATTCGCTTCGGCGCTGCCCTGATCCAGATAGAACGAATGCCAGATCGTCATCATGAGCGTGAGCAGCAGCAAAGAAAAAGCGATACTCACCACCGTCAGGGCGCTGCGCCGCTTGTTGCGGAAAGCATTCTTGGTCACGAACCGGGTCAACGTCATCGGTGAACTCCAGGAAGAATGGCCAGCCGGGAGGCAGGGAAGCCCCGACCTCTCCAGAATAGACGAAGCGATTCGGAAGGGGCAACCAAGCCGGATTGAATTTGAGTTGCGCTCAAAACAATACGTTCCGCCAGAGAAATTGACTCTTCATCCCAATCCTGTCGCGACCACACTCCGGCTGCAAGTGGAGATCGTCATCAGGACGGGATGACAAATGTCACAAAACCGGGCCCATGACCGTTACAACCGCCACTGGGCCCGTGAAGTTACGGCCACCTTGCGGCCACCCCCGAGCCACTGGCGGGCAAGCTTCCACGCGTTCTTGAGCCTCGGCGATCCACTTACTTCGGTAACTCGATGGCCGAGGCGAGCAGCGATATGCTAGCCGTACCCGTTCCCCCGGCCTCCGCCGGTCGAGCTTCGTCTGGTGAAACGAAAAGCTCGTGATGGAATGGAGCAGGAAAGACAATGTCCACGAAAATCGGCCACTTTGAGATTCTCAGTGAGTTGGCGAAATCGCCGACGGGCGCAGTCTACAAGGCCAATGATCCGGAGAGCGGGCAGACCATTGCGCTGAAGGCGATTCAATTGAGCGCCTTCGGAGACAGTTCGGTGGAGTTGGAACAGGCGCTGTTGGCCGAGGCCGACAAGACCAAGGTTCTGAGCAGCCCCAACGTTGCGCCGGTATATGGGGCGGGTGAAATCGAAGGAAAACTCTGCGCCGCGATGGAGTATGTGCAGGGCAACAGCATCGCCACGATGCTGACGCGCAAAGAAGGGTTCTCGATCTGGGATTTGCTCGACATCGGGCGGCAGCTGTGCAGCGGGCTCGATCACGCCAGCTCGCAGGGAGTGGTTCACTACAGCCTGGAGCCGGCCAAGGTCATGTGCGGGTGGGACGGGACCGTCAAGATTCTCAGCTTCGGTGTCTCGAGCGTTGGCAACTTTGCCCAACACGTCACCGAAGGCATGCCCTCGATTTTGTATTACATGTCGCCCGAGCAGATTTTGGGTCAACCGACCGACGGACGGTCGAACTTGTTCAGTCTCGGCGCGATGTTCTACGAGATGGTGACCGAGCGAAAAGCGTTTGACCGCGACGACATGGAAGGTCTGCGGCAAAGCCTTCTCGAAAGCACGCCAGTAGCTCCCATCCATGTAAATCCGAAGGTGCACCCGCTGCTCAGCGATCTCATCATGAAAGCGCTGGCAAAGGACCCGGCGGAGCGCTATGAAAATGGCAGGGCGCTGTTGGATGACCTGGAGAAATGCAAGGAATCGAAGACACTTGCGGCCAAGAAGCCGGAAGCACCCAGGGGCTCCGCAATTCCAGGAAATGTGAAGTCGGCCGCGCAGTCCAAGTTTGTGTCGCAGGCAGCTCCTAAGCCTGCTGCGGCAAGGCCGGCAACAGTTCCGGCGGCTTCTGGTCCGGCAAAACCCTCGGGCATAGCAGCTTCGGCAGCTCCCCGGCCGGAAAAGAAAGCTGCGCCGGCGGCGAGTGCGCCGGCTCGTCCGGCTCCCGCTGCGCGTGCAGCGGCCCCTTCAACTGCTCCGAAAGCGGCAGCGGCGGCTGCGGGTGTTGGAGCAAGCGGCGGCGCGCAAGCTTCTGAAATTCCGGAAATCGATCTTTCGAACCAGTTCGTCACCTCGTGCGTCAAGGCGACCATTGAAGCGGCGGAGACGCCATCTGCCTACATGTCCTCGGCTGTGGCGGACGAACCGCAAGTGGAAACGTTCGAGCCGCAGGAAGAATCTGGTTCAGGAATTGCCGTTGATCCGTTGATGGCGGAAGCTGGCTCGGGAAGCGCCGGCACAAGCTTCTCGGAGATCTCCGAATTGCCTCCGCTGAAAGAAGTCTACGTGGCTCCGCCGCCCCCACCGCCCCCTGCTTTTGCATCGGCTCCGGCGGCAGTTCCGACGTCAACCGTATTTCAAGGCAGCCTGCAGGCGGAAGAGAAGCCGAAGGTTCAACCGCGTGAAGTCGCCGAGAAGGCGATCAAAGAGATCAAGAACGTTCCGCCACGGCTGATGCTGTACTCGCTGGCCGGCGCCGGCGCGCTGATTCTGGCGATCGGCATTGGAATGACGGTCTACATTCACAGTCTGGGCAGCGACGACGATGCGGGCGCACCGCGGGCGACCGCGGCTGCAGAGACTCCCGCGCAGCCCGCCGCCACTCAGCCGGCGCCAACGCCGGTGCCGCCGCCGGTGGCAACCCAGCCGCCCGCTGAAACTTCTGAACCTGAGTCTGAGCCTGCCGTGGCACGGCCCGCCGCCAACTCCAGGGCGAGGAACTCGCGGAAGAGAGCCGCTCCGGTCGCCCCGATGATTATTCCTGGACAGATGTCCATTGATTCGACACCGCAAGGTGCTCAGGTGCAAGTTGACGGACGAACCGACCCGACTTGGGTCACGCCGTTTACCTTGACGAACCTGCAGCCGGGGCAACACTCGATTACGATCAGCAAGGCAGGTTATTCCACCGATACACGGCCTGTGAACGTGGCTTCCGGCAACCGGTCGACAACCGTTGTCCATCTGGCGCAATTGATGGCGACCCTGATCGTAAGAAGCGATCCTGCCGGGGCGAACATCTACGTCGACGGGCGCGATGTGGGCGCGAAGACGCCTGCCCAGGTCAGCGTGGATAAAGGCCAGCATGTGGTGCTGGTCCGCATGCCGGGCTACATTGACGAAACCATGAATGCGCAGTTTGTGCTGGGGCAGACGTTCAACTTCTCACCGACACTGCGTGCGCTGGGTAACGTGGCCGACATTAAGACCGTAGGCAAGATGTCAAGGTTGTTTGGCGGAAAGGGCGCGCAGGCGGGACAGGCGACGCTGAGCATTCGGACCCAGCCTAAAGGCGCCCAGGTTGCGATTAATCAGCATCTCATGGAAAAGAATTCGCCGCTCGAGGTGGCTCTCGATCCGGGTAACTACGTCATCGATATTACGCTGACGGGATATGCACCGGTGCGCAGGGTCGTTACCGCCGACAAGGGTGGCAAGGTTGTCGTGGACGAAGTTCTGCAGAAACAGTGATGGCGGCATAGTTCCGGCTGCGCGGGAAGCGACACGGAACATGGGGCCGACGACCCGGGCCGAGGGTTTCCTGATGTTTGCCGCCTTTTCCAGTTCCTCGGTCGGTTTACGATGAGGGCTCGCTGATATCCCTACCGTCTGATCTCCATTTCTTTAATTTCTGTGGTTCCTCTTCTCTTTATTCTCAGCTTTTTAGCTTGGAAGTGATCACTCCCACAACGGGCGCCAGCCCCGAGCTATTCGGGGTAGCTTACCTGAAGCGCCCTGGCTTTCGGATGTCCCAGCTGTCCCTCGCTCGCATGGGGAGGTTGCGGGGGCCGCGAGTTTCCTAGGACTTGCGCCGCGTTACACCCGGTACCTACGCTCTCCACACTAGACAACCCGGGAATCTCAGTGAAGGTTACGCGTCACAAGAGCAAGAAAAATCTGTGGAAATCCCCAAAACGGTCGTTTCGGGGGTTGTTGCCGCAAGCGCGAAAAACTCGAATTCACCTTCCTTTTACACCACTGCAACCTTGCCGAAACATTAGTCTTTTATGGTTTTTCCAATCCCGGCTCCGGTGTGGTGCGTGAAGACGTCCAGGTAGGGTGTCGATGTGGGGCACTGGCCCGAGCGGGGCACAGGAGAACTCTATGACTGAGAAGCTGAAACTCGCTGCCCGCAGAAAGGCCACGGCTCTGCTGCTCGCTTTGACCACAACTCTGGGACCGACCGTCATACCCGCGTTGGCCGCGTCCAAACCGGGGCGCAGAACCGCCACAGTGCCGACCGCGACGCCCATCCAACATTTGGTCGTGATCTTTAACGAGAACGTATCTTTTGATCACTACTTCGGAACCTATCCAGTCGCGACCAATCCCAAGGGTGAACCGAGATTCAACGCGTCGCCGCTCACGCCAACGGTGAACGGGCTGACGAACGCGCTGGCGAATTTCAATCCGAACCTGAATCCGGCGAACGGGCCTGGCGCAGCAAATCCCTTCCGCCTCGATCCTTCGCAAGCGGTCACCAGTGATCAGGATCATGCCTACACTCCGGAGCAGCAGGCCTTTGACGGAGGTCTTATGGATTTGTTCCCGCTCTACACGGGAACGGCGGGGCCGCCGCCTTCGGGATCGGGCGTGACGCAGACCAACGGGCTGGTCATGGGATATTTCGACGGGAATACGGTGACTGGCCTGTGGAATTATGCTCAATATTTCGCCTTGAGCGACAACTCTTATGGGGCAACGTTTGGGCCGTCGTCGCCAGGCGTGGTGAACCTGGTTTCCGGACAGACCAACGGAGTGATCAACACGCTGAACGGAACGGGCGACGAAGTAAGCGGCGGAAGCGATGGTTCGTTGACCCTGATCGGCGATGCCGATCCTCTGGGCGATGTGTGCTCGTCGGCGACCCGCGCCCAGGCTACGCTGGGCAGCAAGAACATTGGCGACCTGCTGACGGCAGCGGGCGTGACCTGGGGATCGTTTATGGGCGGGTTTAATCTAAATCTCGTCAACTCGAACGGAACGAGCGGATGCAGCAGAAGCTCGGCCGGCCTAGCTGGAACCACGGCCGACTATATTCCGCACCATTCGTTCTTCAATTACTGGACGTCGACGGCGAACTACGCCCACACGCGTCCAGCATCCCTCAGCGAGATCGGTAACGCCGGACCGGCGAACCATCAATACGACACCGAGGATTTCTACCCTGCGGCTGCGGGTGGCTATCTGCCGGCCGTCAGCTTCCTGAAAGCGCCAGCCTATCAAGATGCCCATGCCGGCTACTCCGACCCGCTGGATGAGCAGACTTTTGTGGTGAGCACGATCAATCTGCTCCAGTCCCTGCCGACCTGGAGCAGCACGGCGGTGGTGATTCTCTACGACGACTCCGACGGATGGTACGACCATCAGATGGGGCCAATCGTGAATCAATCGACGGGACCGTCGGACGCGCTCACCGGGCCGGGCGCCTGCGGGACCGCTGCAAATTCTCTGCCGGGCTATAACCCGACTGCGAATCCGCATGCGCTGGGCCGCTGCGGCTACGGGCCACGGTTGCCGCTTCTGGTCATTTCACCCTGGGCCAAGCAGAACTTCGTCGATCATTCGGTGACGGATCAGACCTCGGTCATTCACTTCATCGAAGACAACTGGCTGGGCGGACAGCGCATTGGCCAGGGATCGTTCGACGGCATCGCCAACTCGCTCGCGCAAATGTTTGACTTCAACAGAATCCGCAATAACGGAGTTCTGTTCTTGAATCCGAGCACCGGCGAAAAAGAAAGGTAGACGTCGCCAGTCTTGGCGCGAACCGGTTTGCGGGCATGCGATCAAAAGCAATCGTATGCCCGCATCTCGCTTTCCCGAGCGCTTTCTGCGAACATAACTGGCCAGGAGATGACGGCGATTGCGCCTGACAAGACGAACATTCCTTAAAACGAGCGGGATGGCGACGATGTCGGCTGTTCTGCGTCAAACGAGTCCTCCGCCAGCTGCTCCCAAGTTTCGGACACAACTCAACGCGAATTCACTGGCACAATTTGTTGATCCTCTTCCGATCCCCGAGATTGCCCGGTCGAGCGAGCTACGGCCAAGTCCGGCCGATCCGGCGGTGAAGATTCCCTATTATCGGATTCCGATGCGGCAGTTTGAGAGCAAGCTGCACCGCGATTTGAAACCCACGCGGCTGTGGGGATTTGGGGCTTGCTCTCCGGGGCCGACATTTGAAACACGCAGCGGTCAGGGATTGCTGGTGGAATGGGCCAACGAGCTGCCAAGCACGCATTTCCTGCCGATCGACCAAAGCATTCATGGCGCCGAGTCCGATAAGCCCGAGGTACGAACGGTGGTTCATCTGCATGGGGCCAAGGCACCGGCGGAGAGCGACGGATACCCTGAGAATTGGTATGTGCCGGGCAAGTCTGCGATTTGCCATTATCCGAATCGCCAGGACGCGGCCATGCTGTGGTATCACGACCACGCGCTTGGGATTAACCGCCTGAACGTGTTCGCCGGACTGTTGGGTGTGTTCCTCGTGCGAGACGAATTTGAGGACTCCCTCGCCTTGCCGCGAGGCAAGTATGAAATCCCGCTGGTGATCTATGATCGAATTCTCGATCTGGACGGGCAGCTGAACTATCCCGTTTCTGGCGATCCGAAAAAGCCCTGGACGCCGGAGGTGTTTGGCGATGCGTTCGTGGTGAACGGCAAGATTTCTCCCTATCTAGAGGTCGAGCCCGGAAAGTACCGGTTTCGCGTGCTCAATGGGAGCAACGCCCGGTTCATTCACCTGTCGTTGTCTGAGGGGCAGGGACTGTATCAGATCGGCACCGATCAAGGGCTGCTACCGGCTGCGATCCGGCTTGAACGTCTCACACTAGCTCCAGGCGAGCGCGCGGATTTGATTGTCGACTTCGCCGGGCTGGCAGGCAGCAACATTGTTCTGAAAAATGACACTGCGATCACGGTCATGCAGTTTCGCGTGGCAAAGATCGGTTCGGGCAACGCCAATTCGCGGGAAACCAATTCACGGGAAACCGGGGCGCTGCCGCGGAGTCTGAGACCTGTTCCGAAGACAGCGGAGTCTGCTGCGGTGGAGACCCGAATGCTGAGTCTCGTCGAGGTCGACGATCTCAAGCAACGTCCGGTAACGATGTTGCTCAACAACGCGCACTGGGACATGCCGGTCACGGAAAATCCGAAGCTCGACTCAACCGAAATCTGGGAATTAATCAATACGACTGACGATTCCCACCCGATTCATCTACACCTGGTGCGCTTCCAGATTCTCGACCGAAGAAGCTTCGACGTCGCCGCATACTGGACGACGGGACAGTTGAAGTACACGGGTGCGCCGACGCTGCCCGACCCAGGCGAAGCTGGCTGGAAGGATACGGTGCGGGCTGATCCCGCGATGGTCACTCGGATTATCACGAAGTTCGAGGGCTTTACGGGACGCTACGTGTGGCACTGCCACATCCTCGAACACGAGGACAACGAAATGATGAGACCGTTCGAAGTGATCGCCGCTCGTTGAGGGACGCGGTGTTAATCGGGCAGCTTGAAGTTGATGGTGACCTGAGTCTGAATTTCGACCGGTTCGCCGTTGAGCAGATATGGTTTGTACTTCCACTGCTTGACGGCTTCGACCGCCGAGCGGCTTAATTGAGGATCGCCGCTTAAGACTTTCACCGTGGTGATTTCACCGGTTTTTGAGATGGTCGCCATGAGCTGAACGGCGCCCTCAACCCGCAGGCTCAAGGCAGTACGCGGATAGACGGGCTGCACTTTCTTGATCAGCAATCCCTGCGAGACTCCCTGCGAGATGTTTACCGTCTGAGGGGCGAGCCGGGGCGCGCTCGACTCGGCACTCACCAGATTCGGAGGCGGGGCGCTGGAGCCGGGAACTGCGATTCCAATCATGCTGGGAGCGGGAGCGTCGGTGGCCTCGGCCTTCGGATGAACTGCCGGAACCTTGCCGCCTCTGACCACAAGAGGGGCGGGCTCGGACTTTGCGGCGGTCTCGGTCTTGCTCGCCGACGATGCCGAGGTTTTCGGCGAAATCGAGGTGGTGTGAGGGGTGTCAGTCTCGGCCGGGGATTCGTCAATGTCGGCGTGCGGATCCGTGATCGGCGATGGCGAGGCGTCGGCTGCCCGCGTTTGCGCCGCGGGTTGCGAACTCGGCAGCGGTAACGATGGGTTCGAGGAAGCCGCGGGCTGAGGGTTGGCCGGCTTCACCGGTTGCGGGGCAGGCATGGTTGCCCCGATCTGGCTGCGAACCGGTTGGCTGGAGCGTCCCTGGAAATAGGTCCAGCCGAAATAAAGAGCGGCGCCGACGAGGATGGCGGCGGCGATGCCGATAAGAATCTTTGTCCTTCCCGCACTGGATTCAGCGGGAAGATTGGCTCCGCCAAAGGTGAAAGAGGGCGCGGAACCGACGAGGCCAGGCGCAGACACCGAAGCCTCCGCGGGCTTTTCGACGATCGCATCAGCCTTAGGCGTCGGGGATTCTGCGATCTGTGGAGGCTCGATCTGCCGCGCAGGAGCAGGCGCGCTCGCGGCGCCGCTGCCCATGGTTGGTACCGCAGACCTGGAGGCAGGCTTCGATTCGGTAGCCGGTTTGGCGGCTGGCAACTTTGCCATCGGAACGACCGGTGCTGATGTCGCCGCCGCGGCCATGGTTGGGGTGGCGGGCTCATCCGCAAGAATTTCAGGCAAAACATCGTCCGGGTCCTGCACGGCAAAACTCGAACTGGCAACCGCGGCTTGCGCCGGCGGATTGATCGCCGGAGGTTTCATCACCGGAGGCGCTATGGGACGCGGAGTCGCAAGGGCGGACGGTGCGGCGGGAGCTGCCGGCTTCACGGGCGAAACTAATTTTGGAGTTGGTTTGGGCGATGGTGTCGCCGTTGCCGCTGGAGCTGCGGCCGGTTTGCCAGGCTCCCCTTTGCGCAGCAGTCCGCGCGCCACGCGCAGCGTTCCCTTGGCTTGCTCGATGTTAATGGGTTTGGTCAGGACGAGGTTGGCGCCGATGCGGAATGCTTTCGCCACTCCGGCCTGACCCTCCACGACGGCTACGGCAAGCGACGCCTGGTTGGACGCCGTATTGCGCGCGCTCTTGAACAACAGAGTGGCATTCTGCTCGTTATCGCAGTCGACCACGATCGCGTCGAAGTGCGCCCCCATCAACTTCTTCACTGCAGCGAAGGGTTCAATGCAGGACTCGACGTTAAACTCAAGCTCGCTCAGGACTTGCGTCACGGTGCGAGCGGTTTTTTCATCGGGGCAGAAGAGGAGAGCTTGGTAACCCATAACTAAGCAATCGTAGGTACACCCGTAAGAGCCATCAAGTTACGCCGGTAATTCGAGTTAGGGTGATTTTTGTGGTGTTTCGACGGAGGCCGGAGAATCAGTCAGAATGTGTCCGGCGTACCCGGGGACATGTACCGCCGTAAGAAGTGCGCCAGTTCCGCATTACAATAGCGGGCCATGCGCAAGCGGATTCCGCTCTGGCTGAAGATCGGATGGACGGTTTGGCTGGCCGTTTGGGCTCCAATGTACTGGCGGCAATACGGCGCGCAGAATTTTCTCTTCTTCTGCGATATCGGGAATGTGTTGATCGGGGTGGGCTTGTGGCTGGAGAGTCCGCTGATTTTTTCCTGGGTTGCGTGCGGACTTTTGCTGTTTCAATCGCTTTACACGATCGACCTGGCAGGAGCGTTGCTGACCGGGCGGCATCTGGTCGGCGGCACAGAGTACATGTTCGATCCGAATCTGCGGTTGTCGGTTCGCCTGTTGAGCCTGTTTCACGTAACGACGCCGCCACTTTTGCTGTGGGCAATCTGGCGATTGGGCTATGACCGGCGCGGATGGAAATTGCAGACGCTGATGGCGTGGATGGTCGTGCCGGTGAATTATTTCTGGCGTCCTGAGATGGATGTCAACTGGGCGCGGGGACTCTTCTTTCACGAGCAGCATCTTGTGCCGGCATGGATGTATCTGGCGGCTTATCTGATTGTGGTGCCGCTGTGCGTGTATTTTCCGACGCACGTTTTTCTGGCGCGGCTGAGCCGGCGTTGGAAACCCCATGGCTAGCGGGTTTTGCCGGAATCATCTTTGGGCGTGACGGGACCGGACTTTGGCGGCGGGTACTCGATCGATCCCTTAAACGAAGAGATATCGTCTTCGTGGAAATCCGGGAAAGGCAGGCGCTTGCCGTCGCGCAATTCTGCAATCTTTTTGACGGCTTTGTCAGCTTTGTCTTTCTCGACGCCTGAATCGCGGCTCAAATAAAGCGTTTGGGAGGGAAGGGCCAGGCCGCCGCCAGAGTCTTCCATTACATCGATCATGCGCAGCAGCAGGTCTTCGCGGACGGCGGCGAATTCGTTGAAGTCCCGCGTGAGGATGTAGGCCACGACTTCCACATTGAGGGAACTGCCGGCGATATCGATAAGACGCACGCGAACGGTCTTGGTCTCGACTTTGGGGTGACTGTAGAGCAAGCGGCGAACTTCCGAGAGCACGAAGCGGACGTGGTCAGACTTAGTCTCGGGGCGCAGGCCAAGATTTGTCTTGAAGAGAATCTTGTCGCGGCTGCTGAAGTTTTCCAGGTTGATGGTCGCGACGGTACCGTTGGGAATGGCGAGCAGAGTGCGGTCGTCGGTGCGGATGCGGGTCGAACGCAGGCCGATATCCTCGACGACGCCCGTTCGATCGCCGAAGCGGCAGACATCACCGACGCGAAAGGTTTCATCAGCCAGAACCGAGACGCCCCCGAAAAGATTTTCGATTGTCTTCTGCGCACCGAAGCCGATTGCGAGTCCGCCAATGCCGAGGCCGGCGAGCGCGGTGCTCATGTTGAAGCCCAGACTGCTGAGAACCGCCAGGAGACCGACAACGAAAATCGCCGCTTTGACGATGCGTTCGCCCAGCAGCATGAGCGATCCGGTGCCGGCATGACCGTGGGCGAGAGCGCGAATGCGCACCCGGTAGAGAGACCATCGAACGACGCGCCAGGCGATCCAGGTTGCACCGATGATCAGGGCGACCGAAGTTAGCTGAAAATAGTAGTGACGAGGCAGCAGCGGCATGCCCAGGTAGCGGGCGAAAGACTGGTCGGCTAGAGTACCCGCGAGCAGCCACGCAGGTCCCGAAACCGATCGCCAGTTGGCAACGTCCATCTGCCCGCGCCGACGTGCCCACCAGCGCAGGGGAATTCCAAGCAGGGCCAGCACGAGCCAACCGACACCGGCGGCCAGGGGCAACGCCAGCAGCAGCGCCGCCCACTGCCAGAGCGGCATTCCGGCAAGCTGGTGTTTGACCAGCACACCGGGCAGGCGACTCTCCACCTGGCGGGCTTCGACCTGGTCGTAGAGTTCGGGGACCTTGGCCAGCGTCTCGGAAGAGATGAGCCAGATCTTGCCGGCGCTGGGATCGGAAACCCGCACCAGTTCGAGGTCGACCTCGACATCGCCCGACGACATGGTGCCGAGTTTTTGCCGGCCGAGAGCAACGCCTTCCTGGGGAACGCCTTCTGGCTCGGTAAAGCTCCCCACTCTCACGCTGGTGGCGGCGGGACTGTTTAACACGGTATTGAGCTTGCTGGCGATCTGGTCGCCCTCGCTTTGCCGGCGTGCAGCACTCATCTGCAGATACTGCGCAGCGATGCTGTAGTTGCCGGACTGCGCGGCATGCAGAAATCCGAGAACGCTGCCGGAGGGGGTAGTGCGGTTCAAAGGATCGGTCGAGGCTTTGGTGGTCGACGTGGAAGCGGGCTGCAGAATTTGGGTCAGCGGGCTCTGAGCGTGAGTCGATAGGAACGCGGTGATGCAAAGAACACCGAGAAGGCTCGTTTTAAGAAAGCGGGGCATTCTGTTCTCCCGCCCGGTTTGCGCGGGCAAAGGCACACGGTGGCGTGGGGCTCAGTGAGCGAAGACTTCATTGTATCGAAATGACGGCGCGGCGTTTCTCTGGCCGACGGGATCGCGAAGATCCGGCCGTTATCAACCCCGCTTGGGCCGGTAAATGTGCGTGCTCGTGCCGAAGAAGACTTCGGCGGATTCCATCACGGTCTCTGAAAGCGTGGGATGGGGATGAATCGTCAGGGCAACGTCTTTGGCGAGCGCGGCCATCTCCATGGCGAGTACGCCTTCGGCGATCAGCTCACCGGCGCCCACTCCAACGATGCCCACGCCGACAACACGTTCCGTTTGCGGATCGATGAGAAGCTTGGTCATGCCCTCGGGCCGATCGAGCGTGACGGCGCGACCAGAAGCGGCCCAGGGGAATTTGGCGACTTTGACTTCGCGATTTTCCTTTTGCGCCTGGGTTTCAGTCAATCCGCACCAGGCAACTTCAGGATCGGTAAAGACCACTGCCGGGATCGCGTTCGGCTCGAAGGCGACCTTGTGTCCGGCGATGGCTTCGACGGCTACGCGGCCTTCATGCGAAGCTTTGTGCGCCAGCATAGGCTCGCCCACGACATCGCCGATTGCGTAGATGGAGGGATCGTCCGTCTGCAGTTGTTTGTTCACCTGGATGAAACCGCGGGGCCCGACCTGCACGCGCGTTTTTTCCAGACCGGGGATTTCGGAATTCGGCTTGCGGCCAACGGAAACCAGGACTCGATCGAAAGCCTGCTCGCGCTCCTTGACATCGGCACCGTCAAACGTGGCGCGAATGCCGTTGCCCTCGTCTTTGACAGATGCGACGGTGGTGTTGAGCAGGATTCCAGCGAAGAGTTTCTCCAGCCGCTTATGCAGAGGAAGAACAAGATCGCGATCCGCGCCGGGCAGCAAGCCGGGCAGCATTTCGACCACGGTGACGCGTGTACCCAGCGCTGCATAGACGGAGCCGAGTTCAAGGCCGATGTATCCGCCGCCGACGACCAACAAAGTGCCGGGAACGTCTTCCAGGTTGAGGGCGACGGTGGAGTCCATCATGCGGGGAGTGTCAAGCTTCAAGGCGGGAACGATCGCCGGTCGCGAGCCGGTCGCGATGATGATGCGGTCGAAGTTGAGCGATTCCTGGGAGCCGTCGGATTGGGTGACTTTCAGCGTCGTCGAATTTTCAAACGCTGCGCGCCCTTGAATATAGTGGACTTTGCGCTGTTTCGACAGTATGCCGAGTCCACCGGTAAGTTTCCTGACTACATTTTCTTTCCAGGAACGCAAGCGAGCAAGGTCGATTTTCGGCGCGGCGAATTCGATTCCCCAATCCCTGGCCTGATGAGATTCTTCCAGCAACTTGGCCACATGCAGCAAGGCTTTCGACGGAATGCAGCCGCGATAAAGGCAGACGCCGCCGGGGTTGATCTCAGGGTCGATGAGGGTGACGTCCATGCCGAGATCAGCGGCAAGAAATGCGGCTGCGTAACCACCGGGACCGGCGCCGACGACGGCAATGTGTGAGTTTGTAGTTTCGGACATGAGACTTTTCAACCAGGAAAAGCGCGAAGGCGCGCAAAGGAAAGCCCACGCAACGATTTTTCCCGGGAGCCTTCGAGTGGTTTGCGGTTCATGGCTTCGATTTTCATCCCTGAACCGAGAGCAAGAATGGCTGCTCAAAGGCTTCCGCGATCCAGCGCAGGAAGCGGGCCGCATCGGCTCCGTCGATCAGGCGATGATCGTAGGACAGCGACAGGGGCAGAATCAGCCGCGGCTCGAACTTTCCATTGATCCATTCCGGTTCCATGCGTGAGCGGGAAAGGCCGAGGATCGCGACCTCCGGATGATTGACAATCGGAGTGAAGCCCACGCCGCCGATGCCGCCAAGATTGGTGATGGTGAAAGTGCCGCCTTCCATTTCGGCAGGGGTAAGTTTCTTGTCCCGCGCTTTTTTGGAGAGCTGCGACAATTCGACCGCCAGCTCAACGATATTTTTCTTGTCGACATCGCGGATGACCGGGACGAGCAGTCCGCGATCGGTATCGGCCGCGACGCCGATGTTGATGTACTGCTTGTAGACAATCTCCTCTTTGTCGACGTCGATGCTGGCGTTGAACTGCGGGAAAACTTTGAGAGCAGCGGCGCAAACTTTGAGAGCGATCGCTGTGACCGTCATCTTGCCGCCGGCCTCTTCTGCTTTCGGAGCGAAGCGGGCGCGCAGTTGTTCGAGTTCGGTGATGTCGGCGCGATCGTGCTGCGTGACGTGCGGAATGGTATTCCACGACTCGGCGAGATGTTCGGCCGTCTTGCGGCGAACCCCGCGAATGGAGACGCGCTCCACCTTGCCCCATCTGGAAAAATCGGGAAGTTGGGGCTGCGCGAAGTGGCCGGCGCGCGGCACCTGTGCTGCCGTAACCACCGCCGACAGCAAAGCCTTCGCGTGCGCCTTGGCGTCATCTTCGCTGATGCGGCCGCCAGGACCGGTGCCCTTTACGTCGTAGATGTCAACGCCAAGCTCGCGGGCCAGCCGCCGCACGTGCGGTGCAGCCGGGATGGGCTGGCGGCTCTCGGTGCCAGCCACTTTTCCCAGTTGTGCCGGCATGCTGAATACCGGGGGTGCGAGCTGCGGTTGATCTGGAGGCAGCGCCTGTTCTTCCGTCTTGCCCTCGGCACGAATCGCCGCTTGAAATGCCAGGCGCGCTCCATGTTGCCCGGAAACATGCTCGACCGGAGTATTGCGGGTGCGAGTCGATTCCGCCTGCGCAGGAGTCCCACCTTCGAGCGTGAAGATTACCTGCCCAACCTTGATTTTTTCGCCTTCCTTAACTCTTACTTCTTTGACAAGGCCGCTGACGGACGAGGGCACCTCGACGACGGCCTTGTCGGTCTCCAGTTCCATCACCGGCTGGCCTTCGGAGACCTTGGTGCCGGGGGCGATCATCAGTCGGACGAGATCGCCTTGCGAGATATTTTCGCCGAGTTCGGGCAGCTTGAATTCGCTCGGTCCGATGCCGGGAGTCGGGCTGGCGATCTGAGCCGGCGCCGCAGGCGGCGGGGTCTCTCTCTTTGCGACTGGAGGCGCTGGATTTTCCTTGGGAAGCGGCGCAGGCGCGGCCGCGGCGGCCCGGATGAGAGTCGAGGCAGATGCTTTGGCGTCTGCTCCGTCGACGGTGAAGATCACCTGGCCTACCTTAATCTTGTCGCCTTCTTTGACCCGAATTTCCTGCACGGTTCCGCTCACGGACGAGGGCACCTCAACCACCGCCTTGTCGGTTTCGAGCTCCATCACCGACTGACCCTCACTGACGTTGGCACCGGGCGCCACCATCAGGCGGACCAGATCGCCCTGCTCAATGTTTTCTCCCAGCTCAGGAAGCTTGAATTCAATCACCGCGTGTCGTTCCTTTTTCTAAGATCTTAATCACTACGAGCCGAGCCGTTTGGGATACAAAGTCGGCCCGAGCTAGCTGATCGCCGGATTCGCTTTCTCTGGATCGATTCCCGATTCCCGGATCGCGCGCATTACGAGATCAGCGCCGATCTTGTTCTCACGCTTCAGAGCCACGAGAGTTGCAAGCGTGATGTGCTTGGCATCGACCTCGAAGAAATCGCGCAACGCGGCGCGATTCTCGCTGCGGCCGAAGCCGTCTGTTCCCAAAGAAACCAGTTGGCCGGGAATCCACTTTGCCAGACTTTCCGGCAACACTTTCATGTAATCGGAGGCCGCGATGAATGGCCCCGAGGCATCTTTCAAGACCTGCGTGACGTAGGGAACCTTCTGCGGCTCCGCGGGATGCAACATGTTCCAGCGTTCGCAATCGTTGGCATCGCGATAGAGTTCTTTGTAACTCGTCGCGCTCCAGACGTCGGCCGCCACGCCATACTTCTCTTCCAGGATCTGCTGCGCCTTCAGGACTTCGTGCATGATCGTTCCGCTGCCCAGCAGTTGCGCGCGCAGCTTCGAGTCCGTTTTTGTCGAGGCGTTGAAACGATACAGGCCTTTCAACACGCCCTCGCGAACATTTCCGGCAGGCATCTCGGGCATCGGCAAAGGCTCGTTGGTGACGGTCAGATAGTAGAAGATCGATTCCTGATCCACGTACATGCGCTTGATGCCGTCCTGAATGATGATGGCGATCTCATAAGCGAAGGCGGGATCATACGCGTGCAGATTGGGCACGGGGAGCGCGAGCACGTGGCTGTGACCGTCCTGGTGCTGCAGGCCCTCGCCCGCGAGCGTGGTGCGGCCAGCCGTGCCGCCGACGAGGAAGCCACGGCAGCGCATATCGGCGGCGGCCCAGATCAAATCGCCGATGCGCTGGAATCCGAACATCGAATAGTAGATGAAAAATGGAATGGTGTTGATGCCGTGGTTGGCGTAGGCAGTGCCCGCGGCGATGAACGAACACATCGAACCGGACTCGGTAATGCCTTCTTCAAGAATCTGGCCGTTCTTGGCTTCCTTGTAGTAGAGAAGCGTGTCCATGTCGACGGGTTCGTAATTCTGGCCGACGCTGGAATAAATTCCGACCTGGCGGAAGAGGGCCTCCATGCCGAAGGTGCGAGCTTCGTCGGGAACGATGGGCACAATGAACTTGCCGAGTTCGGGATCGCGCAGCAGCTTCGCCAAGAGGCGCACGAAGACCATCGTGGTCGAGACTTCGCGCCCCTCGGTGCCTTTGTGAAACTCCTCGAAGTGGGAGTCAGGGAATGGCTTCAATGGCGCGGCTTTTGTTTTCCGCTGCGGCATGTATCCGCCGAGCTGCTCGCGGCGAGCCTGCAAGTATTTGATCTCGGCACTGTCGTCGGCCGGGCGATAGAAGGGGGCCATGTGAAGTTCGTCGTCGGGGATGGGAATTCCGAAGCGCGAGCGGAACATCTGCAATTCGTCTTCGTTCAGCTTTTTCTGCTGATGGGTGATGTTCTTGCCTTCACCGGCCTCGCCCAAGCCATAACCTTTGATGGTTTTGGCGAGAATGATTGTTGGCGAGCCGGTATGTTCGACGGCGGCTTTGTAAGCGGCATGAACTTTGATCGGATCATGGCCCCCGAGGCGCATGCGGGCCAGTTGCTCGTCGGAGAGATGCTCGACCATTTTCAGCAGGCGGGGATCGGTGCCGAAGAGATTCTGGCGGAAGTAAGCTCCGCTCTCGACAAAATATTTCTGGTATTGGCCGTCGCTGATTTCGCCGAGGCGCCGAACCAGCAGGCCGTCGCGATCGTTTTGAATGAGGCTGTCCCAGTCCGTGCCCCAGATGACCTTAATGACGTTCCAGCCGGCACCGCGGAAAATCGCTTCGAGTTCCTGGATAATTTTTCCGTTGCCCCGGACCGGGCCGTCAAGCCGCTGCAGGTTGCAGTTGACGACGAAGATGAGGTTGTCGAGCTTCTCGCGCGACGCCAGCGTGATCGAACCGAGCGATTCGGGCTCGTCCATTTCGCCATCGCCGAGAAACGCCCAGACTTTTCCGCCGGTGGTTTGTTTGAGACCGCGATTCTCGAGATAGCGGATGAAGCGTGCCTGGTAGATGGCCTGAATTGGCCCCAGCCCCATCGAAACGGTGGGAAACTCCCAGAAATCGGGCATGAGCCAGGGATGGGGATACGAACTCAGCCCTCCGCCGGGCTTGAGCTCGCGGCGGAAATTCTGTAATTTCTCTTTGGAAATTCGGCCTTCGAGATAGGCGCGGGAATAAATGCCGGGCGCGGCGTGGCCCTGAAAATAGACGACGTCGCGGTCGCCGCTCTCGGTTTGTGCACGGAAGAAATGATTGAATGCGACTTCGTACAAGGTGGCGGCAGACGCGAAGGTGGAGATGTGCCCGCCGATGCCTTCCTGAATTTTGTTGGCGCGAACGACCATCGCCAGAGCGTTCCAGCGAACCAGGCTCTTGATGCGGCGTTCCATCTCCTGGCTGCCGGGAAACGGAGGCTGCTGCCGCGATGGAATCGTATTCTGATAGGGCGTGGTGGCGGAGAAAGGCAGGTTAATGCCAGCTTCCCGCCGCGCATGCAGAGCCAACTGCTGCAGCAATCGGCCGGCACGGTTCGGTCCGCCCCTGGAAAGAACATAGTCCAGAGAATCGACCCACTCCCTGGTTTCCAAAACCTCTAAGCCGTCAGTTTCCGTCTGAGCCACGTCTGGTTTCTCCATCGCTGAAAGCGCAATACTTCATCATAATTCAAAGGCGAGGATTCGTGCTGGTGCGGCGGGACGGAGGGATCCAGCCGGCGTTAGAATTCCTCTGCAAGTCGAGGGGAGGATTCCATGCTACGAATCGTGCTGTTCCTGGCCGTGGTTATCGTGCTGGTGGTGCTGGTTCCCCGCCTGTTGTCGCGGTCGGCCCCGCCTGCGGCAGGAAGCAGCGCTCCCGAATTTACCCTTCCCTCGCAAGAAGGGTCGTCTGTCAGCCTGAAAGATTACCGGGGAAAGTGGGTGGTCCTTTACTTTTACCCCAAGGATCAGACGCCGGGCTGCTCGCGGGAAGCGCACAACTTTCAAGTGGACCAACCGAAGTATGCCGAGCGGAACGCGGTTGTGCTGGGCGTGAGCCTGGACAGCGTCGACTCGCATAAGAAGTTCTGCGCGAAGGAGGGATTGAACTTCAAGCTGCTTGCCGATACCGACCACCGAGTTACCGATTCGTACGGATCGCTCACCAATCTCGGGTTGGTGAAATTTGCGGCGCGGCATACATTCCTGATTGATCCGAACGGTAAGATTGCGAAAGCGTACACCAGCGTCGATCCGCTCAAACACAGCGGGGAAGTGCTGGCAGAGCTGGATACGCTGCAAAAGCAGCAGACCGCAAAATGAGAGGGACAGCTCGCCGGCGAGTCAAATGTGGTGACGAGTTTGTACTCGCGAGAAAACAATTCTTCTGCCCTGCGTCGTTCCGCGGAGACAGGGCCACAGGCAACGTAAACTAGTCCCATGGCAACTGCAGCCAGAAATGAGATGCGGGGAGGGGCAGAGTACCGGTTCCCGCCCGGCTTCCGGCGGAATCTGCTCTGGATTGCGCTGCGCAGGCTTCGACCGGCAAATCCGATCCATTTATTTCAGCATCTGGCCGAAGATTATGGCGATATCGCCCATTACAAGATCGGATGGAACCATATCGTTTTTCTGAATCATCCCGACTACATCCGCGAAGTGCTCGTCGTGCAGAACGACAACTTCACGAAAGAGCGCACGGTGCAACGGACGAAAATGCTGCTAGGCGAAGGCATGATTACCAGCGAAGGCGCTGAGCACCGCCGGCAGCGGCAGGTGGCGCAAGCGGCATTTCACCGGCAGCGCATCCCGGAGTATGCCAGCACGATGGTGCGGGAGGCAGTCCGCATGCGTGACAGCTGGCGGGGCGGCCAGCCACGCGATATTGCCATCGACATGATGCATCTCACGCTCAACGTGGTCGCGGGCACGCTGTTCGCGGCCGACCTTCGCGACGAAGTCGACGAACTGGCCGACGCCATCAATCGCATCATGGGTCTCTACAATTTTCTGGTGCTGTTGCCGGCGGCCGAGTGGCTGGTGCATGTGAGGCCGCCGGGACTCGCGGCATTCGTGCGGGCGCGCAAACGAATTGACGCGGTGGTTTATCGGATGATCGAGGCGCACCGGAAGCGAGCTACCGAGAGCAGCAGTCTGTTGGATCTCATACTTGCCTCTTCGCCGGACAACAGCGCGGCATCGGAGCAATCGCTCCGCGATCAAGTCATCACTATTTTTCTCGCGGGTTATGAGACTGTCGCGAACGCGCTTTCCTGGACGTGGTATTTGCTATCGCAAAATCCGGAGTGTGAGCGCCGCTTCCACGAGGAGATTGACCGGGAACTGCAAGGACGACTGGCAAGCTTTGACGATGTTCCTCGCTTGCGCTACGTGGAAATGGTACTGGCGGAAGCGATGCGCCTGTATCCGCCGGCGTGGGCGATGGGCCGCTATGCGCGCCAAGATTTCCAACTGGGCGAATTTTTCCTTCCTGCGAAAACGACGGTGCTGATCAGCCAGTTCATCACCCACCGTGATGCGCGGTTCTTTCCCGACCCGCTGCGCTTCGATCCTGAACGTTTCACGGCCGAAGCCAAGTCGGGGCGCACCAAGTTCACCTACTTTCCGTTCGGAGCAGGATTTCGGCAATGCATTGGCGAATCGTTTGCCTGGATGGAGGGCGTGTTGCTGCTGGCGACACTCGCGCAGAAGTGGAAGTTAAGTCTTGTCCGGGGACATCGGGTCGAGCCCGAGCCGCTAATCACACTGCGCCCGAAATACGGCATGCGAATGCAGGTGGAAGCGCGCGGAGGTCGTGCTTAGCGAGCTGTTATTTATCCGACTTGTCTGCCAGATACATTTCAGCCACGTGCTGGGTAATCTTTCCCGGTTCCGCATCCGCCAGGTTTGCGAGCGCCACGACCGTTAGCCGATCATCCACGTAGCGGTCAATCGCGGTCTCGAATCCCTGCCAAGCACCGTCATGATGAATGCAACGGTGCCCCGCCCTCTGTTCGATGACCCAGCCGAAGCCGTAATTTCCCTTGTTCGCCTGCCCATTTGTCAGATTTACCGGGGTCCACATCAAGTTGAGGCTCGAGGGCTGCAACAGCCTTTGCGTATACAGCGCCGCGTCCCACTTAGCCAGGTCAAGGATCGAGAAATAGAGGCTGCCGTCAGCAGTGGTGTTCACCATGGGGGCTACCCATTCCTGGTTTTTCAGTTCGCCTTTCACTAAGCGGTAGCCCGCCGCCCGGTTGGGAACGATGTCGGCCTCGCTGATGATTCGCGTCGAAGTCATTCCAAGCGGTTGAAAAATGTGTTGCTGCAGAAAGTCTCCGTAGAATTCGCCGGTCACGCGGTGAATCAGAATACCGAGGGTGACATAGCCAAGATTGCTGTAATCCCACTTTGTGCCGGGAGGATAGGCAAGGGGAATTTTTTCGATCAGCTTCAGTTCCTCGTCTTCGGTCCAGTCCTTGCGGAAGTCGAAATCCTTCGGATAATCTCCAAACCCTGCGGTGTGGCTGAGCAAGGCGCGGACGGTCACGTCTTTCCATGTGGCCGGAGCGCCGGCAAAATATTTTGTGAGGGGATCATCGAGACCGATTTTGCCTTCCTCGACCAGCATCATGACGGCGGTCGCGGTGAATTGTTTCCCGATTGATCCCGATTGGAAGACGGTCTCGGGCTTTACGGGCACCTGCAATTCCACATTGGCCAGGCCGAATCCTTCCGCTCGAATGATCTTCCCACGCCGTACTACCAGCAACGCCAAGCCAGGAATGTGCTGGCGATGCATTTCCGACTGTACGTAGTCGGTGACGGCTGCCGTGGTTGCAGCATTCTGTGCTGGGGTGCGAATGGCGCCAAACAAAAGAATCACTCCAGCGAGCGCGAATCTATGAAGGCGTATTGTCGCCATGGCTGACTTCCAATTTCGAAACATTAATCAGAGCCCGGGTCCGCCGACGGATTCTTGGTTCCGTGTTGCCGTCGCAGCGCGTAGTACTCGTTGATCGGGCGGTCATCGGTGAGAGCGGGGGTTCGCGGGGAAGCATTGATCAAGGCCTCAATCGGCCGCTCCTGCACGATGAGGGCGCTAATCCGAACCCGCGCGGGTAATGGGGCCGACTCTCCGGGAACGTAATCCCATTCGGTCAAATCAGCGATTGCGCTCGCCGGCATGTGCTGCAGCAACTCCTCGGGAGAACGGTTGGGGATGGGCTGGTCGCTGGCCAGGAAGTGAAACCCGAATTCGTCAGGAAACGCCCGCACATATGGAAAGGAGTCGTGCAACGAACGTGCTACTGCCGAGACATCCACCGGATCGTCTTCGACGGTGGTGGGCAGCCACTGCTGCAGAATTCCTCCCGGGCGCAGGCGGCGCTTGGCCACTCGATAAAACTCTTCGGAATAAAGCAGGCTGGAGGCCGCGGCTCGCAACGGTGGCGGTGGGTCGATGGTGATGACGTCATACGAGTCGCTGGTGCGTTCGAGGTAGCGGCGTCCATCATCGATCACGACGTGCGACAGCGGCGACGCCAGAACCTCAGGCCCGTCGCTGTGATAGTAACTGAACAATCGCGGGACGCTGGGCACAAGTTCGACCGCGGTCACAGGAATGCCCCATGAGTGAAGAGAGCGAAACGTCGTCCCCATGCCGAAACAAATCACCAGAGCGTTTTGTGGCGGACGGTCGAGAAAGGCCAGTGGAAGATGCGCCATGAGTTTGGTGATGGGCGTCAGGTTGGTCATGCCAAATCCGTTGACGAGAAGCTGCTTGTCCATCCCCGAGCCAGTGGCGATGACCGTTGCCGTCGAATCACGAAGTACTCGTCCATCGGCGTAGGCTTCTTCATAGCCTCTGCCCCAAGTAATCAGCACCGCCACAAGCGCCAGCGAAGTGTAGATCGCAATCCGGATCGCGGGCCTGGTTTTCTGTGCAGGGCGTAGCGGGGCAAGCCCGACAATCAGCCACGGTAAGGTGAGCACGCCCAGGGTCCATCGTTCGCTGATAAAAGGCAGGAGCACGAATCCGGCGAGCAACGGCCCGAGGATGCAGCCAACAATATTGGTCGCATAGGCCGCGCCGGCTTTGCCCGGATTACCTTTCGAATAGCGATCGACCAGCATCGGAGTGATAAATCCGAGGATGCCGGTGAATGGCGCGACGCCCAGAAGCAGGCGTGGCATGCGCGCCATCTGAACGTCAGGGTTGGCCCCAATGAGCGGCAACAATGCACACAACGCCAGCAAGCTCCACAAAACCGGGTTCTCCAGTTTCTCGCCCGAACTGCCCCGGCGATAGACGAAGGAGCCAATCAGCGTGCCGGTAAGATAAACGCCGAGAATCGAAGCGAACGAGTACACCACAGTTCCGTAATAAGGAGTGTAGGAGCGCACCCAAACGACCTCCATGGCCATGGAGGTGAGGCCGCTCAGGAAAAGGAGCAAGAGGATTTTTGCCCCGCCGGAAAGCGGACCTGGCTGAGCAGTATCGGAGGATGTCTGAACGGAAGCCGGCAGTTTCGATTTTCGAGACAGCGCAAACGCCGAGAGAGCAATCAGGCAGTTACAGGCGACGCCGATCTTGAGGGTCTGGCGAAATCCGTAAAGTTCAATCAGGAACAGGGGCACAATGGTTCCGACGACCGCTCCGCCGACGTTGGCCATGTAGAGATAGCTGAAGGAACGCCGCGACTCGGCGGGAATCGTCTGCGCGATGGAGCACATCCCGATCGGAACCGTTGCGCCCATCAAGGCACACCAGGGAACCAGCGAACCGGCGACCCAAAGTCCGGCGACGAAGTAGTAGGAGAAGGAAGAAGACAATCCGGAACTTTCCAGAATGTGGCGTCCCCATAGTAGTTCGAACGGTACGAGGATGCCCGACGCGCCGATGAGCAATTCGGTCAGCGCATAAAAACGCAGAGCGACGAACCGGTTGGCCACATCAGGAGTACGAAGCCATCGACCGCTCGCCCACGAGCCCAGTCCCAGGCCGGCCATGAAGACGGAAAGCACGATCGAGACCATCGCTGTGGTCACTCCAAATTGCGCCATGGAGAGCCGCAGCCAAATCAGTTCGTACAGAACACTACAAAATCCCGATATGAAGAAAAAAATGAAATACCAATTCATGAGCCCTGTACCCTCGAGCGGTTCCAGTCGTTAATGTCTCGCAGTTAGCCCATGAGTGTAGAGGGATTGGATCGGTACAGCAAGTTCGGCAGTGTTAGCATGGACTGGATCCATTGCCGAGGGTCTCCCAAAAAGAGTGAGCACCGATTCGACCGAATCATCGCTAGAGTCGTCTACGCAGCACCATCGGAAGCAGCCCATCAGTGTCCTCTTCGTCCTGGCGCTGATTGGCGTCATTTACATTGGGTCCGCTTTTGCACCCGGCCTGCAGGATGATGCTGATTCAACCCACGCGGAAGCGGCCCGCGAAATGCTGGCCACGCACGACTATGTGACGCTGAAGATCAACGGGAATCGCTATCTGGAAAAAGCGCCGTTGATGTATTGGTTAATCGCGCTCAGTTATTCGGTATTCGGAGTGAACGAATTCGCGGCGCGCTTGCCGACGATTCTGGCCATGCTGATGCTGGCGGCGCTGGCGATGATCTGGGCGCGGCGGGCGTTCGGAGGGCGCGCGAGCATCTACGCCGGATTATTCGTCGCCACTTCCGCCGGATACTATCTGTTCACTCGCATTCTGATTCCGGAAGCAATTCTCAGCCTGTTCATCGCATGCTCGTTCTACTTTTTCCTGACCGCACTGGAGGATGAGATCGCCTGGCGCTGGTATGCGGGATATGCTTGCCTGGCGCTCGCCGTGCTGACGAAAGGCCTGCTCGCTCTCGTCGTAGTGGGCATTGCGATGTTGCTGTATATAGCCGTGAGCGGCGAGTGGAGGTCCTGGCGCCGGTTTCGAATCTTCACCGGACTGCTGCTATTTTTCGCGATCGCTGCGCCGTGGCATCTGCTGGCTGGTTTTCGCAATCCACATTTCTTCTGGTTTTACTTCGTCAACGAACATTTCATGCGCTTCCTCGGCAAGCGCATTCCCAAGGACTACAACAAGCAGGAGGGTTCGCTCTATTGGAGCCTGCATCTCGTCTGGCTGTTTCCCTGGAGCCTTTATCTGCCGGTCGCATTGCGCCGGCCCTTTTCAGAGTGGATCACGAGAAGACGACAAGGTGTGCTGGGCATTCGAGCAGCTGCATCATTTCGCTCGCGCACGCAAATGGTATGTCTGATCTGGGCGACGGTGACATTGGTATTCTTTTCGTTTTCTACGAACCAGGAGTACTACACTTTTCCAGCGTACTTACCGATTCTGCTGCTGCTCGCCGGGCAATTGGTGAAGGAAGAAGATGCTGGATCGCAGAGCTGGCTGGTGTGGACTTCAGGCATCATCGCAGCGATTACGGCGACGATCTCGGTCGTGCTGGCCGCGGGTCTCTGGAGTTCGCGCCACCTGCCGTTCGTTCCCGACATCGGCACGGTTCTCGCCAAGCCTGATCTGCAAAAAGACACGCTATCGATGGGGCATATCCTCGATCTCACTGGGGATTCGTTTGCCGCACTGCGATTGCCGGCGGTGCTGGCGGCGATCGTCCTGCTGATCGGGCCCACGCTTGCCTTGTGGTTTCGAGCGCGGAAGCGGCATGTGGCTGCCACGTGGACGCTCGCCTGCACCATGGCGGTGTTCTTCATCGCCGCCCACATCGCGCTGGTACGCTTCGATCCCTATCTTGGGTCCAAGGTGATTGCCGCCGATCTTGCGCCTGAACTTCACCCCGAGGATCGCGTCATGATCTATGGCGATCAGGCCTTCGGTTCGTCCCTGTTGTTCTACCTCAAGCGTCCCATCGAACTGGTGAATGGGAATACAACCAGCATGTGGTTCGGCTCGACCTACCCCGATGCCCCCCATATCTTTATCAATGACGCGGAACTGCGTCAGGCGTGGGATTCCGACACTCGCATATTTCTTTTCGTGCCGGCCCACGAACGAGCCCATGTCGATCATGCAATCCCAGGGCACAAGTTCGTCGTAAGTGAACACTCGGGGAAGATCGTGTACAGCAACCGGCCGTCATAAGCATTGCGCTGGTCTCTGCTTCACCCGCGGATTGCGCCGGCATCTTTCGATTTTTCAACACTAATCTGACCCTGCAAGATTTTCTGTAACGATTCCCTACCCACCTTGCACTATCCCTATGTGGACGACATCGCAATGAGCGACGAGCCACGGTTCAGGGACTCAGCCCGGTAAACCGCTCGGCAGGGTTCTCTTAGGTGTCGGAGCCGACGGGGGAAGCGGCTCCGACGCTTTTGAATTGCGGGATTTCCGAGGCGATTCCCCGGTCCAGTTCGCAGGAGGCGGTTCTTCCCAGTGCGCAATGCTCGGCTCATCTCGTCCAGCGGCTGCCGCCGAAGTGGTCCGTCGATCCTGAAACACGCATCGGCTGTGGCTCCAAGCCACGAAAACACACAGCGCGGGCCGATCCCGGTGGTGCTACACTGTCTGCCAATTCCCAGTACCCGGGGCAAGTTCTTGCAGTTCCAATCCTTTGACGAGGCCTATCTCAGCCGCTTGCGGGCGGGGGACTTCCGCACCCAGGAGCACTTTTCTGGCTACTTCAGCGCGCTGATAAAAATCAAGCTGGGCTCGCGCCTCAAGTCTCCAGAAGCCATTGAAGATGTCCGCCAGGAAACCTTTGCCCGTTTTTTTAAGGCGCTGCGGGACGGAAAGATTCAGCAGCCGGACCGCCTCGGGTCGTTCGTAAACTCGATCTGCAACAACGTTCTGCTGGAGCAGTATCGTTCGGGCGCGCGGAACACTCCTCTCGATGAAGAAGAGAAGAGTTTGCCGGCATCGAACTTCGACCTCATCGGTTTACTGGGAACGAAAGAAACGGGAAAGAGGGTCCGGGAGATTCTGGAGAAGCTTTCGGAACGCGACCGCCGATTGTTGCGCGAGGTATTTCTTGAGGAGAAGGATAAAGATGAAGTATGCCGCGACTTTGGGGTTGACCGCGAGTACCTGCGCGTGTTGTTACACCGTGCCAAGCAAGCCTTCAAAGCAACGTATCTGAAACAGACAGGAGAAAATCCCCCGGGTTTTGCTCCGGCTTAAGATCGGTGCTGCCAGGCGATTGTCGATGACGAGGGGGAATTTAATATGGACCACGATTCGGTGGTTCGACAGAAAATGACGGAAAGATATCTGCTCGACGAGCTCGATCCCAAGTTGCGGGATGAGTTCGAGGAACACTATTTCGATTGTCCTGATTGCGCGCTCGACGTTCGCGCGGGAACAGAGTTCCTGGTGCACAGCAAGGACGTTCTCGCCGAGAGCCCCGAGGTCTCCGCAGTTTCAGGGGCGAGGCTCGACGTCCACCCCGCACGCTCTGGATGGTTTAGCTGGTTGCGCCCGGCGTTTGCCGCGCCCGCGCTGGCTCTATTGCTCCTCGTAATCGGATACCAGAATTGGGTGATGTATCCGAAATTGCAATCAGCTTTGAAGCAGCCGCGAGTGTTGCCGTGGGCCTCGGTTACGGTCGGCACGTGGGGAGCGAATGAGCCGACGATCACAGTGGCGCAGGGAATGGGGTTTCTTTTGTTTGTCCGGATTCCTCCAGATGGAACGTACGCCCGCTATATGGCGGATTTATATGACTCCCGCGGAAAACTCGAAAGTTCAGTGGCAATCCCAGTGATCGGCCAGCAAGATCAGTGGCCAGTTGTCGTGCCCGGAAACAATCGAGAATCAGGAAGTTACAAGCTGGTCATCCGCGGTCTTGCGGCTGCCGGCGAAAGTAAGGAGATAGGGAGTGCGTCTTTTACGCTGCAGATTCAGAAGTAGGCCCCTTCGAGCGGAGCGTACAATATGGCAACTATGACTGAGGCACCAGAAACCGTGGGGCGGCAGAGCCCGTCGCACGACTACAACGCCGAAGCCCAGGTCCTGAGCGGACACTTGCATCGCCCGATCGAACAAAAGATCGAGCCCCAGGCGCCGGTCAAGCTGAATGATCGCCGTGGTGGTCACTTCGTGCGTAACGTGGACCGCGTCAGCATCGAGGGACTGATCTCCTTCGCCAAAGGAGAGACTCGGGTATCAGGCGCTCGCAGCATGAAGACGAATGGCTGGGTCACTGTTTCCACGTCGATCCTGGAAGGCTTGAACGTTTTTGAGGTGATCGCAGCCGAGCGCATCGTGTCGCAGCTCTCGACCGAACATCCGGTCGAGAACGGACACATCCCTCATGTGACCTTCCTGGGCACGCAATTTTCGAATTTTCGAGTCGGAGGCTTCCCGGTCACTCTGACCCTGAATCTTGGCATCTGCGGAGACCGGCCGTCCGACGACCGATCTTATTTGCGCGACTCTACCTTCCTCAGCGTAGTGAAGGAACAGACGGGGAAAATTGCCGGCGCCCGCGGTCTTCCCAAGCCGCTCAAGGATCAGTACGATGAGAAGCTTGCCTACATCAACCAGCTCATCACTGCGGGTAATACCGGCAAGCCAGAGCTCTTCGAACCCAAGGTCACATGCTCACTGGTCCAGAGCATCGGCGAGATTCCGATTCCCGGAGTGCAGTCGTTCGGACACATTCTCGTGATTCCCGACTTCGGTTCCGTAGCGCTAGGCGAGGTCGAGGTGGGAGAGAAGATGTACGAAGCGTCTCCGCGGCCAACGAATTATTTCGAACTCACCATGCTGCAGATGAAGCTGGGATGCGTCGGCGATGGGAACATCGCGGCAGGAAAGTCCAAGGGCAACGGCCAGAGCTATCCGTAACGCTCGCCAGTATCCTTCTCATATTGGCCTCTGGACTCGGGTGTCATCGGGAGAGTCCAGAGGTTTTTTTTCAGCGCGCACAGCAAGCGCTCCAGCACGGCGATCTGATCGGTGCGCAGAATGATGCGGAACAGGGTTACCGGCGTTTTCGCGGGTCAAGCCCGGTGTGGGCGAGAAGACTCAGGAATCTGCAAGCCGAGGCTCTGCTGCTGCGAGGAATGTATCCGCAGACGCTGAATCTGTTGGAAGGCGATCAAGGTTTCATCGATAACCGGGACCGGATTGAGACCTCGGCGCTCAAAGCTGCTGCCCAGGCGCGCCTCCATCGATTTGATGATGCGGAACAGAATATTCAGCGAGCGCAGGAGATCTGCGGCACGTCCCTTGAGTTAGCCTGCGGCGCCGTCCTCCGAGCGCAGGGGATTCTTGCCCTGCAGCAAGGTCAACCTGCGACGGCGAAGCGCATTTTCCAGCGAACTTTGGACTTCGCTCGCCAGCACGGCGACCAATTCCTGGAAGCAACCACACAGCTTAACCTCGGGCTCGGTGCACTGCAGGAACAACGTTATGACGAGGCGATCGACAGGACAGATTCCGCCTACCGGATCGCCGCCGCGCTGGACGCGGGTACGGTTGCGACAAAAGCCTTAGGCAATCTTGGCTGGGCCTATTACAACCTCGGTGACGCGGAAAAGTCGCTGGAACTTTCGCTCGAAGCGGAGCAGCGAGCCACTCAAGCCGGCGACGTCATCGACCAACTCTCCTGGATCACGAATGCGGGATATGTTTACGACCAGTTGCGCGATTACGCGCGTGCCCGGCAGTCCTACTTGAAGGCTTTGGATCTCGCACGAAAAACAGAAGGCCAGGAAGATGTATACAACGCTCTGCGCGCACTGGCGTTGGTCTCGGTGCAAAGCGGCGATCTGGACCACGCTCGCAGCTACTCCGACGAGGCGATCGCCATCGCGCAGAAAGATCACAACCGTGCCGACGAACTTTATCCTTTACTGGTCAAGGGATTGATTGCAGCGCAAGACCACGATGCGACTTCAGCGGAGCACGTATTCCGCGAGGTCGAGGGCGATCTGAACGCCAACGCCTCGCTGAAGTGGCGAGCCCAACAGGGATTAGCTCGCCTTTATGAAGGCGAAAACCGGCTCGATCTGGCTGACAGTGAATACCGTGCCGCGCTGGCCACGTACGAAGCCGCACGATTGTCGCTGAAGCGCAACGATTCCAAATTGCCCTTCTCTACCAATGCGGCTCAAATCTACGACGATTACGTCCATTTTCTGATAGCGCGAGGAAAATCGGATGAGGCTTTGCGCTGGGCCGACTACAGCCGGGCTCGCACGCTGGCCGAGGGATTGGGTCTGCTACCGAGAAGCGATTCGACGGCATTGGCACCCCCGGCGGTGAAGCCACAGGAAGTATCCCGGCGCGCAAAGGGAGTGCTTCTTTTTTACTGGCTCGGTGAGAAGCAGTCGTATTTGTGGGCGATCACACCACGAAAGACGAATCTGTTTCCACTGCCCGCGGGTGCGGACATTGAATCGCTGGTAGAGCGCTATCGAAAGGATTTGACCGGTCCGCAAGACGCTCTGCAAGAGAGCGAAAATGGGCGCGCGCTCTATCGCCTGCTCATTGCACCCGCGCAGGCGTTGCTGCGGAAAAACGTAAAGACGCTCATCATTCCCGACGGAGCCCTGAACAATCTCAATTTCGAAACGCTGATCGTGCCGGATCCCGCGCCTCACTATTGGATTGATGATGCTGACGTAATCAACGCCAGTTCCCTGCGTGTGCTGGCCGCGTCGCTGGCTCGTGAAAAGGTGCAGGGAAACAAGCCTGCCAGAAAACTGCTTCTCATCGGCGACAGCGTGGCCCCGAGCAAAGACTATCCGGAATTGCCACGCGCGGCAGATCAGATGGCCAGCGTTGCGGGGCATTTTCCAAAAACGCGGGAGCAGATTTTCCAGCGGGAGCAAGCCACTCCGGCCGCGTACTTTACCAGCAATCCTGAGCAGTTTTCCTATATCCATTTTGTAGCGCATGGCACGGCCAGCCGCTTGAGCCCGCTCGACTCGGCGATCATATTGTCAAGCGGCGCGGCAGGCACGGATTCCTTCAAGCTTTACGCACGCGACATCATCCAGCATCAGCATCCGTTGCAGGCCGACTTGGTCACAATTTCAGCGTGTTATGGCGCGGGGGAACGGGCGTACTCTGGCGAAGGCCTGGTCGGCCTGGCGTGGGCTTTTTTGCGAGCGGGAGCTCACAACGTGGTCGCGGGTCTGTGGGAAGTCACCGACGCTTCGACGGAGCAACTCATGGACCGGTTTTACGACGAACTCGATAAAGGAGCGACTCCCGACGCAGCGTTGCGCACTGCCAAGCTCTCATTGCTGCACGGCAGCGCGTTCCACAATCCGTTCTATTGGGCGCCATTTCAGCTGTACACCGGATGGTGATACGCGCAGCCGGGGCGGTTCGCGCATGTTCGCGTCGCTTACTCGATCACTCGTTCCCAGCCGCCGCCTTTTCTCCGGTAGGGCGAACGTCGTACTCCGGATGCGGGACGCCCATCAGCCATTTGTCGAACCATCCCACGATGTGATCGAGACGCTCCACGCGGTGCCAGGGCTCGCCGGAGCGGGAAAGCTCGTGGGTCTCGCGCGGGAAGACGACCATTGCCGTCGGACGCTTCAGGTACTTGAGCGCGCGAAACAACTGTTCGCCGCCCGAGTCCTCCGGAGTGCGGAAGTCGGCCTCGCCCAGCACAAACAAGATCGGCGTATGAATGTTTTTCACAAATGTAATGGATGAGCGGTTGGCGTAATCCTCCGGATCTTCGAACGGCGGCGCCTTGAACCAGTTTGCCTGAAAGAGCGTGAAGTCTGCGGTATACCACCACGAGGCCCAGTTCGAAATGTCCCGCTGCGAAACGGCCGCCGCGAAGCGGTCCGTATGAGTGACCGTCCAGTCGGTGAGTACACCCCCGCCGCTGCCGCCGGTCACGCCGAGTTTTTTCTCGTCCACATAACCGCGCTTCAGAAGTTCATCCACCCCAATCATGAGGTCACGATAGTCGTCACCGGGATAGTGATACTGGATGATATTGCCGAAGTCCTGCCCGTAACCGGTCGAACCGCGCGGATTGATGTAGAGGACGATGTATCCTTTTGCCGCCATCCACTGAAATTCGTGGTCGAAGACCCAGCCATAAGCGGCGTGTGGGCCGCCATGAATGTCGAGAATCATTGGATATTTCTTGTGAGGATCGAAGTCGGGCGGTTTCTGAATCCATCCTTGAATATTTCGGCCATCGAAGCTTTTGTAGTCGAACTCGTCGGGTTCGGTGAGATTGAGCTTCGCCCACAGTTTTTCGTTGAAATCCGTGATGCGACTCTGTGTCCCGTCGGAAGCCACAGTGAAGAGATCGCCGATCATGACTGGAGTGGAGATCAGCGCCACGATGCTGCGGGCGTCTGGCGTGACCGAGAAATCGAGAACAGCCTGATCGCCGCGAGTAATTTCGCTGACCGCACCGGACTGCGCATCCACGCGAATGATCGGCGTGTGTCCTTGTTTGTTGACGACGTCATACAACGACTTGCCATCGGGCGACCAGTGGAGGGTAGTGCCGTTGCCCCCGCGGGGGGCAGCATTGTCGCCGAAAACGCCCGAGCCTACCTCATAGTCGTAGTCCGCCGTCAGATTGCGCGGCTGCGCTCCTGGGGAAACATCCATCACCCACAAGTCCGGCTGCGAATAGGAACGCACCGGCTGCGCCACCGCTCCGTGAAAGGCAAACCGGCGTCCATCGGGGCTGAGCGTCAAATCGCCCACATACATTGGGATCGTCGCGAATTTCTCCGGGGTGCCTCCAGTCGCGGAGATCGAATAAATGTCGGCATTCGGCATCTCGTAGTACGGTTCGTCGACATGGCGGGTCAGGTAGTAAAGGCGCGAGCCGTCGTTGGTCCACAGCATTTCGCCTTCGCTGTAATCGCCACTGGTCAGTTGCACCGGCTTGGGCAGATCATCGGAGACAGCAGGAACGTCGAGCACCCAGATGTGTCCATGCCGCTTGGGGTCGAGATAGCCTTCGTCGTTGCTGCGATAAACGGCGCGGCTGATGATGTGGACGTCGGATTCGTGCTCGCTGTCAGCGTCGGTTTTTCCCGGTGCCGCAGCCGCTTTCTTGTGTGCCGCTTTTTCTGTGTCTTCCGGTGTGGTGGAACTGCTGAAGGCGATGCGCTTTCCATTGGGGGACCAGACCGGATTGCCCGCCCCTTTCGCCAGATCGGTGATGATGCGAGCCTCGCCGCCAGCCAGCGACAGCAGCGCGATCTGCCCGGGTTTGGGTTTGCCGGCATCATCTTTTTCCCCGCCGCGCACGAAGGCGATCGTCTTGCCGTCGGGCGACCAGCGCGGTTGTCCATCATGCTTGCCGTTGGTTAAACGCTGTGGAGCTGCACCGCCGGATGTCGAGACCATCCAGATTGAAGTTTCATAGCCGGTACGCTTCTCGTCGACCGTGACGCGGGTGAAGGCAACTCGCGAGCCGTCGGGCGAGAGCTGAGGATTTGCCACCCAGACGAAGTCGAAGATGTCCTTGTCGGTGATTGAACGCTTGGCCGGGTTAGGCGTCTGCGCCGAAAGGGAGGTGATGAATAAGAGAAACACTACGGCGACAGAGACACGGAGTTTCATGCGCATCCTCGGGATTGCCGCGTCCGCGGCGAATGCGCAATTGTGCAATGAAGAAATGGTTATGGTCAATGCGGCCGAGAGATTGAATCCTCCGTCCGGGTCGGTCGTAGCTTAGAACCAGACAGCAGGCCTACGGGTAAATGTAGGCGTTTCCGTTGTAGTAGTCGCCCCACCACGGGCTATACCAGTCGACATAGCCGTACGGAGGCCATGCCCAGAAAGGATTCCATCCCCAGTAGCCCCAACCCCAGCCCCAACCGAAGCCGAGTCCCCAGCCGCAACATCCCCAGCCACCCCAGCCCCAGCCGGGATAGCCCCATCCGCCACGCCAACCGAAACCGCCATAACCGACGCGCCCGGCAAATCCACCGCGCCAGGCACCATTTGCGGAATTGAAACCGGCCGTGTGGTTGAATGCGTTACTCGCGATCGTTCGCGTGCCCGCAGTGGAGGACGCGCTGCGATCGCTCGCGAACGAGTGCCACTGGCCGTCTGCGATGCGCGATTCGTGACCGGCAGCCATTCCGCCGCGGTTGCCGGCAGCTCCGAACGAACGGGACCCCGACCCAGCGTGTGAACCCTCGAAAGCCCAGGTGTGTCCGCCGGCGGAACTGCGCCCTGATTCTCCGCGCATGCCTCCGTAGCGGCCGCCGCCATACATCGAACCTTCCCGTCCGCCGGAATACCCGCCACGATACCCGCCGTAGGAAGAGCCTCCGCCATACATCGAACCTTCTCGTCCGCCGGAATAACCGCCGCGATACCCACCGTAGGAAGAGCCGCCGCCGTGGAAGCCTCCGCCGCCGAAACCTCCACCGCCGCCATGGAAGCCACCACCGCCCCCGCCACCACCGTGACCACCGCCGCCGCGTTGGGCAAGAGCAGACTGGGGCAGACAGACCACTGCGAACGATGCGATCCCTGCAAGAAGAGCTTTGAGCAAGGTGGATTTCTTCATATCGTTATCCTCCACCCAAGCGCGGTTTCCGCCCGGGAGGGCACACCGCCTCTACTTACTCTAGTCTATTTGGAGTCGGATTTCATCCAGGAAGGTTGTCCCGTCGGGCAGGGAAAGCAGCCTGCCGGCCAGGCGCAGATGGCCGCTGGCACGGGCTGTTTCAGCCATAAAGGGCAGGTCATGCCAACCTGGCTCTTGCCAACCACTTACCGAGTCCCTTAATCTGCCGCCCATGAAAAAGAATCGGTTCTCCGACGCGATGAAAACCGCGCTGGCCACGCTGCTCGTTCTTTCTGCGACGATGTTCGCGCAGTCCTCTTCTCCGTCCGGATTCACCCTCCAGCAGGTCTTGGGATCTCCGTTCCCCAGCAACCTTGTCGCCGCGGAGAAGGCCGGCCGGATCGCTTGGGTGTTTGCCAGCAAAGGCGCGCGCAATGTATGGGTTGCCGATGCTCCGCAATTTGCGGCGAGGGAGGTGACGCGTTATGCCGACGATGACGGCATGCCGGTGGCCGCGCTCAAACTCACCCCTGACGGACGCACCGCCGTCTATGCCCGAGGAAGCGAAACCAACAGTGCCGGCGAAGTGGCCGATCCGACCAGCGGAGTCCAGAAGCGCACGCAGCAGGTGTGGGCCGTCGACGTCGACAAGGGCGAACCGCACCTGCTTGGCGATATGGGATGCAACGAAGAAGGCTGTGAAGACATTCAGATCTCACCGAACGGGGAGTTCGCGCTGTGGTCAGCCAATAAGCAGGTGTGGATTGCTCCCATCAGCGGAAAAGAGAAGGCGAAGCCGCTGACTTATGCGCGCGGAAACAACTCTTCACCGCAATGGTCGCCCGACGGCAAGAGAGTTGCATTCGTCAGTGATCGTGGCGATCACAGCTTCATCGTTCTTTACGAGTTCGGAAAGAATCATCTCCACTACCTGCTGCCGAGCGCCGATCGCGACTTTTCTCCCCGCTGGTCTCCGGATGGCACCCAGATCGCTTTCATTCGCGTTGGCGGCAAGGAGATGAAGCAGCCAATCATTCCGCAGTTGCCGCTGCCCTGGTCGGTCTGGGTGTATGACGTGGCGAAGGATTCGGGCGCGGAAGTCTGGAAGAGCGGCCTGGCGCTCGACGATTCGCTCCCCTTCCTGACGGCCGAAGGGTCGTTTCATTTTGCGGCGAAGAATCGAATCATTTTTTCCTCCGAGCAGGATGGCTGGAACCATCTTTACTCTGTTTCGACCACGGGCGGAGATGCCACGCTGCTGACGCCGGGCAAATTCGAAACTGAAGACGTTGCGCTGAGCAGCGACAAGAACTTCGTTATCTATTCCTCGAATCAGGATGACATTGACCGGCGGCATCTCTGGAAAGTGAGTGTCGCGGGTGGAACTCCGGAAGCGCTGACGCGGGGCGAAACCATGGAGTGGACGCCGCTCGAAGTCGCCGGAAGAATCGTATGCCTCGGCTCGACTGCGATCACGCCGGCCATGCCGTACGTTGTGACCCCGAGCGGCCGCGACATGATCGCCAAGAGCGCGCTGCCGGCCGATTTCCCGTCATCTCAACTCGTGACGCCGAAGCAGGCGATCTTCAAAGCCGAAGATGGATGGGAAATCCACGGTCAGCTCTTCGAGCCGAAGGAGACCGGCAAGCGTCCGGCGCTGATCTTTATTCATGGCGGGTCGATTCGCCAGATGATGCTCGGCTTTCACTACATGGACTATTACCACAATGCCTACGCGATGAATGAATACCTGGCGAGCAAAGGATACGTGGTGCTGTCGGTGAACTATCGCACCGGAATCATGTACGGGCGTCATTTCCGCGAGCCCAAAGATGGCGGTCCGCGCGGCGGGGCGGAGTACAAGGATATTGTTGCCGCGGGGCATTATCTGCAAGGGCTACCCAATGTCGACTCAGGCAAGATCGGGCTCTGGGGTGGGTCATACGGCGGATATCTCACCGCGATGGGCCTTGCCCACAACTCCGATATGTTTGCAGCCGGAGTGGATCTGCATGGTGTTCACGACTGGTCAGCCTTCCGCAGCGACTACGCGTCCGATGCTCCCGATCATGATGCGGCGTTGAAGCTGGCCTTCCAGTCTTCTCCGAACGCAGCAATTGCAACCTGGAAATCGCCTGTGCTGTTGATTCAGGGTGACGACGACCGCAACGTCGATTTCTCCCAGACTGTGGACCTGTTGCAACGTTTGCGACAACAAAACGTGCACGCGGAAGAGCTGGTCTTTCCGGATGAAATCCATGGATTTCTGCTCTGGAGAACATGGATTCGGGCCTACAGCGCGGCCGAGGACTTCTTCGGCAGGGAACTGAAGTAGAAACAAAATTCAAGGCTGCCCGCTGGAGAGAGGACATCGACCCGGGGCTACTCGTAGCGCAGGGCTTCGACCGGCTCCATCTGCGAAGCCTTGAGCGCTGGCCACAATCCGGCGGTAACTCCTACGAACGCAAGAATGGCAAAGGCGGTCAGCATCACGTTGGTCGAGGTCTTCAAAATGATGTCGCCTTCGTGATTGGCGGTCTTGTACATGTCTGAGTAAAGCGGCATCGGTGGGATCGCGTGGGCCAGCGCGATAGAAACCAGGATGCCTACGGCACCCGCGGCAAAGGTGAGCACGAGTGCCTCGACCAGAAACTGGAGAGCGATGTCGCGATTGCGCGCGCCCAGGGCCTTGCGCAGTCCCACTTCCCTGGTACGCTCGGTAACGCTCACCAGCATGATGTTCATGACGCCGACTCCACCGACGCCGAGTGTCAGGAATCCGATAAATCCCAGAATCAGCCGCAGGGCGATTCCAAACTGTTCAATGTCTTTTGCGTCATCGACGGTGTCCCACTCCGGGCTCGATTTGTCGTCTTTCGGATTGAAATTGTGGCGGCGGGCGAGCACCTCTCTGACTTGCGCAAGCGCGGCTTTATGTTGCAGGGCGGTGACTGGCTGAAACACGATCATCTCGGGATCGCGAATGTCGTTGATATCGCTCAAACTTTCGAAGGGAAGAAAGACGTTCTCGTTATCGGGACCGTTGTTGGAGGAATCCTGAATTTTGAGTTTGAGCAAGCCGATCACGTCCCACGTCTCGCCGTTGATGGTCACGTGCTCGCCGACAGGGTCGCGACCGCCAAATACCTTCTTCGCCGCGTTCGGGCCAAAAATCAAAACGTGGCGATGTTCTGTGAAGTCACTTTCCTCGAAGTAGCGGCCTTCGGCGATGTTCAGCTTGCGCATTTCCCGGTAGGGATATTGCACTGCCTTGGAGGAAATGGTGATGATCTTGTCGCCGTACTTGTAGGCGATAGGATCGTCCCATTCGGCGCTAACCAGGCGCACCAGGGGCGCTTCGTCGCGGATCGCCTGCAGGTCCTCATACTTGAAGTGGATGCGTTTGCCGGCGCGCTGTCCGCCGGCCTGCATGCTGGTCTGGCCTTGCCAGACCATGATTACGTTGTTTCCGATCCCGATGAAGGCGGTGAGCACGCCATCGCTCACGCTCTCGCCGTAGCCGAGCAACAGCACGACGGTCGTCAGTCCCCACACAATCCCCATCATGGTCAGGATCGAACGCAGGCGGTTGCGTGCCAGCGCGTCCCAGCTTTGCGCGATGAGTTCTTTGATACGCATATCGCGACTTACTACTCCTGACGCAAACACTCGATCGGACTGAGCGCCGCGGCGCGCTTTGCCGGATACATACCAGCGCCGAAGGTGATCAGCCCGAGGGTGAATAACGAGGCAAGAATCGCCAGCGGCGAAATCACGGGATGCGGCACGATATCGGGCAACTCAACGTTATTTACCGCGAGGCAAATCCCAACGCCCAGGGCGAGTCCCAATGCGCCGCTGATGAGCATGAGCGTCGCTGATTCGGCAAAGAACTGGTTGCGGATATCGCGCGCCGTGGCACCCAGCGATTTGCGCACGCCAATTTCCCGAGTGCGCTCACTCACCGCGACCAGCATGATGTTCATCACTCCAATGCCGCCGAGGGACAGTGTCATCAAGGCCACCGCGCCGAAAAAAATTGTCATGACATCGAAAATGCGCTCCACCAATTTTGAACCGTCGAGGGTGTCCCAGATAAAGAGCGCGTCTTTGTCTCTGGGATCGAAACGGTGCTCGCGTCCGAGAATCTGATAGATCTGGTGCATGGCTTCTTCATGATGTTCGGGATCCGCGACTTCCACGACCAGATTGTTGATCCATCCCTTCGAAATGCCGGGGCGCTCGGGCGGCGGAAAATCGCGCGCCATGGAGGAGTACGGAACAAAAAGCTGCGTATTGTCGGGGCCGCTGCCGTAACTGCCATTCTGTTTTTTCTTCTCCAGAACGCCAATGACGATGTAGGGCGAGCCGTTCATCGTGAGGGTCTCGCCGATCGCCGGCTTACCGGGAAACAGCTGATCGCGCGATTCCACGCCAAGCACCACCACGCGCCGCGATTCTGTTTCGTCGTCGTCCGTCATGAGACGGCCCTCCTGCACTTTCAGCGAGCGAAAGCGCTGGTAATCGGGCCATACTCCGCGCACTGGACGGGACGCCGCATTGTAGCGGCTCACTTCGGCCACGCTGCGCCGCAATTCCGGGCTCACGGTCCTGATCAGGTATGCTTCCGACTTAATCGTGTAGGCATCCTGAATCGACAAACGAACCACGCGTCCCGCGGCATATCCACCGGCTTGCTCACTGGTGCGGCCGCCCCAGATGATGGCGAGATCCACGCCGATCGTCTTTAAGCGTTCCTTCTGATCGCGACTGAATCCTTTCCCCAGACCGACCAGCAGGATCACAGAGGTGATGCCCCAGATGATCCCGAACATCGTCAGGAAGCTGCGCAACTTGTGAGCGGCAATTGACCCCGCGGTCTGCCGCAAAACCTCCCAGATGTTCAAGACCCCAACTCCTCCCTTGTGTATGACGTACCGGCCGGGCTTAGGAAAGCCGTGATTGCGAAGGAATACATGGAACCTCGCCTGAATACCGAAAGATATGCCCGATGGACCGCCGGGGCACGCTTTGCGGAACCGTATACTAGTTGGGCGAGTGCTTCAATTATCTTGCCGGGTCATTGACACCCGGTGCTTACCAGCCGAGCATGGGACCGCCCCGGAGCGGTGGGCGAATGCTACTGGAGGAATTAGTGCGATGAACGTTTTAGTCCTGAACTCCGGTAGTTCGAGTCTCAAGTTTCAAGTGATCGCCACCGATTTGGAGCGGATCAAGCAGCACCAGGACGATCGCATCCTCCGAGGCGAGGTTGAGGGCATTGGCGGGGAAGCGATCATCCGTTTTCAGCATCGGAAGGACCCGAGCCAAACGCTGACGGCATCGCTGCGCGACGTTGGCTCGGCGCTGGATTACTTGGTCCGCTACATCGCGTCGGACCGCTCCGGCGTGCCGGAGGTCAGGAGCACCGCCGATCTGCATGCGGTCGGACATCGCGTGGTCCACGGCGGGGAACTGTTCAAGGAATCGGCTCTCGTCGACGATCGCGTGCTCAAGGAAATCGAGAACTGCATCGATCTCGCGCCACTGCACAATCCCAACAACATCAAAGGCATTCAGGCTGCTCGGGATCTTTTTGGAAAAGATGTTCCTCAGGTCGCGGTGTTTGACACGGCTTTTCACCATTCGATTCCCGAACAAGCCTACCTGTATGCTGTTCCGTATCATCTTTATCGGCGGCACCGAATCCGCCGCTACGGATTCCACGGTACATCGCATCGTTATGTCGCCTTCCGGTATCGCACGCTTCGCGGTCTGACGCGCCAGCAGACCAATATCATCTCGCTGCATTTGGGCAATGGTTGTTCCGCGACCGCGATCCAGGCTGGATTGTCCATCGACACCAGCATGGGAATGACTCCCCTGGAGGGCCTGGTCATGGGCACGCGCTCGGGCGACCTTGATCCCGCCATCGTCGGCGTCATCGCGCGAAAAGAAGGATTGTCAGCGTCGGAGGTCGATACGCTGCTCAATACTCAGTCCGGCCTGCTCGGGGTTTCCGGCTTGACCAACGATATGCGCGAGTTGCAGGCAGAGCTAAGAGAGCACGACGACCGCCGGGTGCGGCTGGCGATAGAAATCTTCTGCTATCGCGCGCGGAAATACATCGGCGCCTTCCTGGCTTGCATGGGCGGCGCCGACGCCATTGTGTTTACGGGTGGCATTGGAGAAAACTCGCCCGATGTTCGGGCGCGAATTTGCGCCGGCATGGAATGGGCCGGCCTCCATCTCGATGCGGCAAAGAATGATGCGACCATCGGCCGCGAAGGTCAGATTTCCACTGACGATTCGAAACTGCTCGCCTACGCCATCCCGACCAATGAGGAACTTCTGATCGCTCGCGATACGGTGCGAATTATCCTTGGCGAACCGCATCCGTCATAGTTGCCATTAGTACGGCCAAGTCCAGTCCGCCTCTTCCGGCTTGTCGATACCGTACTGGTGCGCGTAGTTCCTGCACTCGATCTGCTGGTTCAGGAATCTTTCCTTGGCGTGTCCGCCAATGCGTTGCAATTTTGGCACGCGATCTACAACGTCCATAGCGAGGCTGAAGCGGTCAATGTTGTTGTCGATGGCCAGTTCGAGCGGCGTGTTGATGCTGCCTTTCTCCTTATACCCGCGCACATGAATATTGTGGTGATTCGTCCGCCGGTACGCGAGACGGTGAATCAGCTGCGGATAGCCGTGAAAATTGAACATGACCGGCTTGTCTACGGTGAACAGCGAATCGAAATCCCAATCCGACAGTCCATGCGGATGCTCGCTGGTGGGCTGCAGTTTGAACAGATCGACGACGTTGATGAACCGGATCTTGAGATCGGGAAATTCGCGCCGAAGAAGCGCGGTTGCGGCGAGCGCTTCCTGCGTGGGAATATCTCCGGCCGATGCCATCACAACGTCGGGCTCGCCGCCTTCATCATTGCTGGCCCAATCCCATATGCCAATGCCCTTGGTGCAATGGATGATCGCTCTTTCCATGGTCAGATACTGCAGGTGCAGCTGTTTGTCGCAGACGATCACGTTGACGTAGTTTTGACTGCGCAGGCAATGATCGGCCACCGACAGCAGGCAGTTCACGTCGGGAGGCAGGTAAATCCGCGTGACATTCGCGCTCTTGTTGACGACCACATCCAGAAAACCCGGGTCCTGATGTGTAAAGCCGTTGTGGTCCTGCCGCCACACGGTCGAAGTGATCAGCAGATTCAACGATGCGACGGCTTGCCGCCACGAGAGATTTCTGCAGATCTCCAGCCATTTGGCGTGCTGGTTAAACATCGAGTCGATGATGTGGACGAACGACTCATAGGAAGACAGGAAGCCGTGACGACCGGTTAATAAATAGCCCTCCAGCATTCCCTCCATCGTGTGTTCGCTGAGCATTTCCATGACCCGGCCGTCGCTGGCAAGATTTCCGCCGTCCTGATCCTCGGGAAAGAATTCCTCAATCCAAAATTTCTTACTGACGGCGTAGATTGCGTCGAGCTTGTTCGATGTCGTCTCGTCCGGCCCGAAAACTCGGAAGTTGTTCGGGTTTGACTTCATCACGTCGCGCAGAAAAGCGCCGAGCGGCGTTGTGTTTGGGGCTTGGGTTGTTCCCGGTTTGTCGAGCTTGTAGGAATAGGTGCGGAAATCCGGCAGGCGCAGGGCTTTTTTCAATCGGCCGCCGTTCGCATGCGGATTGGCGCTCATCCTCCGATTGCCCGCCGGCGCCATCTCTGCAAACCACGGAGCCAGCTTGCCATTGTGATCAAAAAATGGCTCGGGTTGCAGCGAGCGCATCCACTTTTCAAGAATCCGGAGTTGCTCGGGATCCTTCTTTACATTGGGTAGAGGCACCTGGTGAGCCCGCCAGAAGCCCTCCAGAAAATGACCTTCCACTTCGCGCGGAGCGGTCCAGCCTTTGGGCGATCGCAGGACGATCATGGGCCAGCGAGGCCGGCTCGCCACGCCTTGTTTGCGCGCGGATTGCTGATGTTCGCGGATCTCGTGAACGCAGCGCTCGATGGTCGCAGCCATCGCCTGATGCATGCTGTCGAGATCAGAACCCTCCACAAAG
>Ga0335078_10000824_pt1 | contig 47295 bp, 38 predicted proteins | sample Lox_Sample_32_FD_206711 | JGI IMG/M metagenome (GOLD analysis project Ga0335078, IMG submission 206711) | Soil microbial communities from Loxahatchee National Wildlife Refuge, Florida, United States - Lox_Sample_3.2 | ecosystem: Environmental > Terrestrial > Soil > Wetlands | place: USA... | reverse complement strand
CCCCCACTCCGTGATGGCGAGCGGTTGCATGTCGAGCGCGCTCGCCGCGCCGCCGTCCACGGCGCTCGCGTCCAGCGCGCCCGCGTCGCCGCTCGCTGCCGGCACGATCTCGTAGAGCGCGGTGCGCTTGCGACCGAGATCGTCGGTCAAGATGTGCTTGCGCGCGATGACGAACAAACGCTGATTCCAGAAGAACGCGAGCGGTCCGTCGAGGCGCACGCCGTCGAGCGTCTGCGGACAATCGAACGACGAGTATGGCGGCTGCGCCCAACAGACGCGCGTCGAGATCGGCCCGGTCGACGCGAGGTACACCGCGTCGGTGAGATCGGTGCGCACGATCGCGAGCAGGTCGCCCGACGGAAAAAACACGAGCTCCGTCTCGAGCGGCGTGTCCGCCGAAACGCCGTACACCTGCGCGCCTTGCGTCCAATTCATTCCGTCCGTCGACGAGAACAGCGACACGCTGAGATCGCCGTCTTGATACGCGGCGCTGTAATAGACGCCCTGATACTCCTTCACGCGCCAAAAGCTCCACGTCTCGGGGCCGATGCTCGTCAGCGCGGACCAGCTCGTTCCATCCGACGAGCACGTCGCGACGCTGATCGAGTCGACGCCCGTGTCGCGCGTCGAGCTCACCGGCAAGCGCGTGATCGCGTGGATGCAGAGCTGGTTGCCGACGACGTAGAAATGCGGATCGCGCAGATCGCGACCGTCGGTGTCGACGTCGGCGTCGGCGCCCGCGTCGGGATCGAGAGGCGCTTGGACGAGCGCCGTCTGCGTGAAGCCGATCCCGTCGGGCGAGTTGTAGATGTGGATGGCCGAGTTCGGCCCGAGCACTTGGCTTCGCGCGGTGCGATGCACGAGCCAGTACGATCCGTTCCACTGGATCATGTCCGTGTTCTCGTTGTGGCGGCAGATCGTGTCGCGGCAGTCGTAGTCGTTTTCGAGATCGTGCCCGTTCACGAGCACGTGGGCTTCATCCATCCACGACGGGAGCGGCGGATCGGGATTGTACGGCTCGTCGACTTCGTTTGCGTCGCTCCCGCCGTCCGGCGGCGCGGCGGAGTTGTTCCCGCACGCGATGAGCGCGACGAACGCGAAGCAGGTTGAACGCATGAGCGAAGTATACGGCAGCATCCGCGCGCGGACGTGTCTACGCGATCACGTCGACGGGGCCGGCGCCCTCGCGGAGGATCTCCGGCGCGTCCGTCGTGAGGTCGATGATCGTGCTCGGGAGCTCGCCGCCCGCGCCGCCGTCGACGACGAGCCCGAGCTGCGGAAACGCCCAATCGATCTCGCGCGGGTCGACCATCGGATGCTCGTCGCCTTTGCGCTGCGCGGTCGTCGACACGAGCGGCCGCCCGAGCCCGCGCGCGAGCGCGATGACGATCTCGTTCGCCGGCACGCGAATCCCCACGGTCTTGCGCTTCGACTGCAGCATCTTCGGAACCTCGCGCGTCGCGTTGAGGATGAAGCAATAAGGACCGGGGAGGAGCCGCCGCAAAATTCGATAGTGATACTTCTCGACGATCGCGTACCGCGCGATGTCGCCGAGGTCCGGACAAATGAACGCGAGCGGGTGCGCGCGATCCATTTGCTTCATCGCGTAGAGTCGATCGATCGCTTTCTTGCTGCGCGAATCGCAGCCGAGCCCGTACGACGTGTCCGTCGGGTATGCGATCACTTCGCCTGCGTCGAGCGCCGCCACGGCGCGCGCGATCTTGCGCGGCTCGGGGTGCGAGGCGTTGACCGCCATGAGCATGGCGCATGCGAGTAGCAGGTTTTGGCGTGCTACGCTGCGTCGCAAATGCTCGTCGACCAGCTGCCGCAAAATGCGCTGCGCGTGGTCGCGTTGCTCTTCGGCTTGATTTGGGGAAGCTTCCTCAACGTCGTCATTTACCGCGTGCCGCGCGAAGAGAGCGTGGTGCACCCGGGATCGCGCTGCCCCGCGTGCGGAAAGCCGATCGCGCCGTGGGACAACATCCCGGTGCTCTCGTGGCTCGTCCTTCGCGGTCGCGCGCGCTGTTGCGGCGCGAAGGTGAGCGTGCGCTATCCGCTGGTCGAGGCGCTCGGAGGCGCCGCGTCGATCGCGGTGCTCGAGCTCGTCGTCTTCCGCGTTCCGCACATGACCGTGCTGCGCGCGAGCATGCTCTACCTCTCGACGTTCGCGACCATCCTCGCGCTCGTCGCGGCGACGTTCATCGACTTCGAGTTCATGTACATCCCGGACGCGATCACGTACGGCGGAACGATCCTCGGCATCGCGACGTCGTCGCTGCGCAACATGTCCATCCTCCAAGCGGTGATCGGCGCGGCGATCGGATTCGTGATCACCTACGTGCCGTTCATCTTCCTCTATCGCGTGGTGCGGGGACGCGCGGGCATGGGGCTCGGCGACGCGAAGCTCCTCATGATGGCGGGCGCGTACTTCGGCATCCGCGGCGTCTTCTGGACGCTCCTCGCGGGCGCGGTGCAAGGCACCGTCGGCGCGGCCGCGATTTGGCTCGTGCGCGGGCGCATCTCGCTCCCCGAAGGCGTGAAGGAGGAGCTCGCCGAGCTCCGCAAAGCGGCCGCGGAGGGCGACGTGGAAGCCAAAGAGCTCCTCGAAGACGACCCGCTCGCGCAAGAGGAGGACCCGAAGGAGATCGGCCTCGCGCGCATCGCGTTCGGTCCCTTCCTCGCCATCGCGCTCATCGAGCTCTTGCTCCTCGCCGACGACGTCTGGGACCTCCAGCACCAACTCTTTTACATGTAAAGCATCACATCTTCGCGAGCTCGTCGTAGAGGTACGCCGCGCTCTTGATGCCGAGGTGGTAGTTCTCGAGGTCGAGCCACTCGTTCGGCGCGTGGGCGTTCTCGTCGGGCTGACCGAATCCCATGAGCAGGCACGGCTTGCCCGTCGCGTCCGCGATGGTGCGCACGAACGGGATCGATCCGCCTTCGCGCATGAACACCGTCGGCTTGCCGAACGCTTTCGAGAACGCGCGCTTCGCGACCTCGAACACGGGATGGTCCGTCGGCGCGAGATACGGGTAGCCGCCGTGGAGGTTCTTCACCTCGACGCGCACGCCAGCGGGAGCGATCGCCCGGAGGTGGTCGCCGAGCTTCTTCGTGATGACTTCGGGCGTCTGATTCGGAACGAGGCGGCACGAAATCTTCGCCATCGCGCGCGCGGGGATGATCGTCTTCGATCCTTCGCCTTCGTGTCCGCCGCTGATGCCGTTGCAGTCGAGCGTGGGGCGCGCCCAGATGCGCTCGAGCGTGGTGAATCCTTTTTCGCCGAAGAGAGCAGGGGATCCAGTTTGCGCGAGCCACGCTTTCTCGTCGAACGGGAGCTCCGCCATTTCTTTGCGCTCGATCGACGTGAGCGGCAGGACGTCGTCGTAGAAGCCGGGGATGGTCACGCGCCCGTCGTCGTCGTGAAGCTTCGCGATCATCTTCGCGAGCGCGTTGATCGGGTTGAGCACGCCGCCGCCGTACGATCCCGAGTGCAGATCCTGCCACGGACCCGAGACGTGCACCTCGACGTAGACGAGCCCGCGCAGCCCGACGCACAAAGAAGGAATGCCGCGACCGAACATCGCCGTGTCGCTCACGCACACGTAGTCCGCTTCGAGATCCTTCGTGTGCGTGCGCATCACCTCGTCGAGGTTCACGCTGCCGATTTCTTCTTCGCCTTCGACGATGAGCTTCAAGTTGATCGGGAGCTTGCCCGCCGCGCGCACGAACGACTCCATCGCCTTCAAGTGGATGTGCACTTGGCCTTTGTCGTCGACGACGCCGCGTCCCCACATGCGGCCGTCGCGAATTTGCGGATCGAACGGCGGGGATTTCCACTCGTCGAGCGGGTCGACGGGCTGCACGTCGTGGTGTCCGTAGACGAGGAGCGTCGGCTTGCCCGGTGATTGCGTGTAAGATGCAAAGACCGCGGGGTGCCCTTGGCCTTGTCCCGTAGCCCATTTTTCGACGCGATCCGCGCCGAGCGCGCGGAGCTTCTCGATGAGCCAGTCCGCGTTGCGATCGACGTCCTTCGCGTTGCGCGGGTCGCTCGAGATCGACGGGATGCGCACCCACTCCTGCAATTCGGTGACGAAGCGCGACCGCTCCGCGTCGATGAACTCCATCACGCGTTCGATTGTCATCGCGAGGGACTCTATCACTTCGCGAGGAGCGCGAGAGCCTCGCGCACCGACGTCGAGAGCGGCTGCGACTCGACGCGCTCTTGGAGCTGCGCGACGGCGCGCTCGGCTTCGCTCGGTCGGTAACCCATGCGGACGAGCGCGTCGTGGAGCATCTCGCCTTGTCCGGAAGGTTTGTGCGCCGCGGGCATCGTCGGTTGCGCGCCGGGCGCGGGCGCGACGCGGCTCGCGAGCTTGTCTTTGAGCTCGAGGACCAAGCGCTCGGCGGTTTTTTTTCCGACGCCGGGGATCGCGGTGAGCTTTCCGAGATCGTTTCGCGAGACGGCGACCGCGAGCTCCTCGGCGGGCAGAACGCTCAGGACGCCGATCGCGGTCTTTGGTCCGACGTTCGACACGCCGATGAGCGTGCGAAACGCGATGCGATCGGTCTCGCTCGCGAATCCGAAGAGCGCGAGCGCGTCCTCGCGCACGTGCGTGTGGACGAACAGCGTGACGAGATTTTCATCCGCGCGCGCCGCGCGCCCGAGCGTGCCGAGCGGGATCGTGATTTCGTAACCGACGCCGTGAACGTCGAGCACCACGCCGTCGACTTCTTCGTGCACGACGCGTCCGGTGAGTCGGCCAATCACCGTTGCCTTGTACCGCATTCCAAGGGTAGATGCGGCCATGCGAAGCGAAATCCGCTGTTTCGTTTTTGGGGTGGTGCCGATGATGATCGCGTGCGGCGGGGACAGCACGCCGCCGCCCGCGCCGCCGATGCCGCCGGAGACCGCGCAGCCGCAACCGGCGATGCCGACCGCGACGGCGACGGCGACCGTCACCGCGACCGCGACCGCGACGCCGACCGCAACGCCGAGCGCCACGACGAGCGCAGCGGTCGACGCGGGCAGACCCGTCGACGCGGGCAAGCCGAAGGGGAAATAGTCACCCCTCCGGCGCGCGCAGCGCGGCGGCCGCCAAGATGCACAACACCGGCGTCACGACGACGTGATACCGGTCCTCGCCGAAGAAGACGGCGTGCGTGACGATCGTCGTCGCGAGCAGCGCGCTCGCGAGCATGAGCGCGCTTCCGAATCGCGGACGGCCGGGGAGAGGGAGCCACGGAAGAATCGCCGTCAAGAGCACGAGCGGGTAGAAGTGCGGCGAATCGCTCGTGAGCGCGAAGAGCGCGAGCGTGAGGACGACGACGAGCGCCGCGCCTTGCGCGACGATCTCCCGCCGCGGTCGACGAAACACGAACGCGACGAACGCGAGCGACGCGGCGCACACGAGGAGGCGATGCGCGGCGCTCGTCGTCGCGCGCCACGCGACGCGGCGCGCCTCCGGCCAAGCCGACGGACGCGCTTCGCGCAGGTACTCCACGGCGAACGATTCGTGATCGAACGTGTACGAGAGCTTCGCGGGGATGAGCGAAATGTAGTGCCAAGGGTGCGCGCGGATTTCGGAGATGCCGACTTCGAGCCAGCAGCGATCCTGTTCGACTTGCCCCGTGACCTCGCTGCAACCGTCGGACGCGTGGAGCGTCTCGAAGCGACCCGTCGCGCGCGGAAACGATCCGATCGCGAGGTTCCATCCCGCGTTCGTGCTCACGAGCGCGCAGCCGTCCATGCGCGCGCAGTTCCTCGCGGTCCACGGCAAGACGGGCGCGATGGCGATCGCGCACGCCGTGATCGCCGCGGCGGGCCGCGCGAGCTTCTTCAATCGATCGAACGCGCTCGGCAGCGGGAGCAGCGCGAAGAACGGCGCGCACAAGAGCGCTTGCGGTCGAACGAGCGCGCCGAGCCCGAGGACGAGCGCGCCCATCACGAACGAACGACTGGTCTCGCCGCGCTTCGCGCCGCCGTCCGCGCGCGCGCTCGTCGCGATCCAAAACGCGGTGAGCGTGACGAGCGCGGAGAGCGCTTCGGTCATCACGAGCGCCGAGTACAAAATCAAACCGGGATGGAGCGCGGCGAGCGCGCCGGCGAGTCGCGCGCGATTTTCGGTGAGCGCGCGGCGCGCGAGGAGCCACGTCATCACGCACAAGAGCGCGCTCACCGACGCGTCGAACACGGCGGCGACGCGCAGATCCGCGCCGAACGCGCGATACGCCGCGCCGAGCGCCGCGCTATACCCAACGGGATAATGGCACCACGGGTGCCACGCGACGACGCCGTTCTCCCAGCGATCGTCGGAGTATCCGAGGCCCGCGGCGATACGACGCGCGCCGAAATCGTAGTAGTGCCCGTCCCACACCGGCTCGCCCGCCCAGTGGAGCGCGACGAACAAACGCGGAAGGAGGGCGACGAAGAAGAGCGCGAGGCCCCACACCCACGCGTCGGCGAGCGCTCGCCGCATCACTCGCCGCGTTCGGCCGCGAGCTCGCGCATGCGACGCATGTACGTTCGCTGCACTTGCGCGGGATCGAGCCGGAGGAACTTCGCGATCTCGACGAGGAAGCCGCGCACGTAGACCTCGGCGGGGAGCGCCGTCCACGATTCGTCTTCGATCGCCGCGATGTGGAGCTTCCCGATCTTCGTTCGCTCGCTGATCTCGGCGATGTCGACGCCGTGCGCTTCGCGCACCTTGCGGAGCATCGTGCCGGAGAACTCGGTGTCGGGTCCGATTTCGCGCGCGAGCTCGGCGCGCAGCATCGATTGCTCGGCGGCGATCGCGCGCGGTCTGTGCGACGTGGGGCTCGGCTCGATCGATTCGGGGAACGTGGAGAGGTCGTACGCGCGGCGGCGCACCGAATCGAGCAGCGTGTCGTGTGCTTCTTCGAGCCGCGCTTGCTCCGCCCGAAGTTGGTTCGCGTCGAACAGCGAGCTCACGGCGACGCTTCCGTTCGCGTAGACCTCGCGCTGCGCCTTGTACGCGCGACGAACTTCTTCGTCGGTCGCGGTGCGCGAGACGCCGAGCACTTCGTAGAGCGTCGGAGGGCCGCCCATGAGCGCGACGGGCGGCGCGACGTCGGTCGCGGGTTGCGTGGGTGTCGAGAGGAGCGCGACGACGCGGCGTCCGATGCGCTCGAGGTTGCGCGCGGCGCGCGACGTGGGGCTGTCGACGAGGAGCGGGCGACGCCGCCGCATGCTGAGCCACACGGTGTCGTCGTGCTCGATGTGGCCGAGCTCGTCGAGCGTGACGCCGTAGTGACGCGCGGCGAGCATGCTCATCCACGCGCCGAGCTCGATGTCGCCGCGAATGCGCGTCTGATTCACGACGAGGTAAAAGCGCGTGCGCTTCGCTTCGATCCACGCGAGCTCCGCGAGCGTGCGATCCATCTTCGCGAGCGTGCGCACGAGATCGAGCGGAGTCGGGAGCGCGTCGAGATCGGAGAGGGCGCGCTCGAAGAGGTGCAGACGAAATCGATCGCGCAGGAGCGCGCGCCGCAGACGCGTTCGGAACGCCGCGCGCACGAAGCGGTACGTCGTCTCCACGGCCGAAGGATCCGGCGCGGTGATCGCGATGGGCACGTCCGACGCGAGCACGAGGTCGACGGCGAAGTTTCCCGCGCCGGGCCCCACGTCGATCACGAGGTAGTCGGCGGGGATCGCGCGGAGGCGCGCGAGCCAACGCGCCTTGCGGCCCGCGCGCAAGAGCGACGGACCGTACGCCGCGTCGTGCGCGGCGGGCAGGATTTGCAACCCCGGCACGCTCGTCTGTACGAGAGCTTTTTCGAGATCTTCGAGATCGGGATCACGACGCGCGGCGGGGAGATCGAACTGCGCGTGCACGTTGGAGCCGCTCGTGTCCGCGTCGACGAGCACCACGGTCTTCCCGAGCTGCGCGAAGTAGATCGCGAGGTTCGCCGCGACGAGCCCCTTGCCGACGCCGCCGCGCCCCGCGCCGACCGCGATGATTTTCCGCGCGCGCCCGGCGTCCGAGAGCGCATCGTCGTGAAGCGCGTCTTCGTCGAGCGACACCGGCACGTCGTCGTCGCGCGCGTCGCTCATGCTCACGCCCCCGCTCGCCGCAACAAACCGAAGATGCGCGCGCCGAGCTCGGGCGCGCGAAACGGTTTCACGACGTAGTCGTCGGCCCCGCCGGCGAACGCGTCGACCACGTCGCGCGACGTCGCGTTCGCCGTGAGGAACAAGACGGGCAACTTTTGAAAGCGCGCGCGGATCTCGCGGCACAAGTCGAGACCGCTCATGCCGGGGAGCGTCCAATCGAGGACGACCAGATCGACGCGGGCGCGCTCGAGCGCGGTGAGCCCGTCCTCGCCCGTGTGCGCCTCGACGATTTCGAAGCCGACGGCTTCGAGCATCGCGCACACGACGTCGCGCACCTCGACGTCGTCGTCGACGAGCAGGATGCGCGCGCCGTTTCCGTCGCCGAGCTTGCGCACGAAGCTCGATCCCATCTTCGAGAGCGGCGGATTCGATCGCTTCGCGGGCGGCGCGGTGGGAGAGCGATTCGTCGAAGGCGGTGACGCGTCGAGGAGCGAGCCGATGCGCTTCCAATCACGCGGCTCGAAGACGAGCGCGCTGCGATCGCCGACGCGATGAACGCGCGCCGCCGCGGCCGTGGCTCGCGTTTTTTCCGCGGCGAGCTCGACGATGGCGAGCACCCACTCGCCGTCCGACGCGCCGCGCGACGACTCCGGCGGCATGTCCGACGACTTCGGCCGGCGCATCACCGCGAGCTCACGGTCGGGCGACGAAAGCGCCGCGGCGAGCGCCTCGGCCGTCTCGTACCGACAAACGATGCTGCGCACGTGCCGTATGTACCGCACCGGGTTGGCGCGTGCAGTCTTTCTGAGTAAGGTGCAGCGCAAATGTCGGTGAAAGCGAGCCTCGTCGTCATCCTGGGCCTCTCGCTGAACGGCTCGATGTGCAACAAACCGTCCGGCGGCGAAGCGTCGAAAGATCCGGAGACGGTCGTCGACGTGAATTTGCAAGGCGTCGACACGAGCACGCTCACGCCGCACGAAAAACGCGACTGGTCCGGCTACGTCTCCACGCTCCTCGCGCCGTGCTCGGACACGCCCGTCTCGATCGCGCAGTGCGTGCAAGAGAAGCGAAGCTGCAACAAGTGTCTACCCGCCGCGAAGCTCATCTTGCACGCCGTGCGCGACGGCTACGCGAAGGAACAAGTCGAGCACTCGTTCCACAACCGATTCGATTCCGATCGCGTGCGCAACGTGCCGATCGAAGACTCGCCGACGCGCGGAAATCCGAACGCGCCGATCGTGATGGTGGAGTTCGCCGACTTCACGTGTCCGCACTGTCAGGCGCTCGCGCCGTCGCTCGACCAGTTCGTCGACGATCACAAGGACACGATCCGCTTCGTCTACAAGTTCATGCCGCTCGTCGGTCCCGGTCACGAGCGCGCCGAGCCCGCCGCGCGCGCCGCGTGGGCCGCGGGGCTCCAGGGAAAATTCTGGGAGATGCACAAGAAGCTCTTCGAGAACCCCGATCACCTCGAACAAGGCGATTTCGAGCAGTACGCGAAGGACCTCGGTCTCGACGTCGCGAGGTTCCGACAGGACATGCAATCGCAGAAGACGGGCGACAAGGTCGCCGCGGATCGGAAGCTCGGGGACACCGTCGAAGTGAAGGGGACGCCGACGATCTTCATCAACGGCCGCGAGTACGACAAGAGCCAGAGCCTCGACGATTGGATCGATCTCGAGCTTCAGCTGAAAGGATTCCAGGCCGGACCGACGCTCAGCGCGGCGGGGATGAGCTCGGCGGCGCCGTCGGCCTCGGCGAGCGCGAAGCCGAAATGAACGGACCTTCGTCGCAAGCTCCGACCTCGTCGCGTCGAGCGACCGCGCGCCTCGCGCTCGAAGGGTGCGGATGTTTTCCGAGCGGTCGCCACTACCCGGGCATCGCGCACTTGCTCCGGACGATCGTCCGCGGGCTCGCGGAAGAGTTCGCGCAGGACGCCGCGTGGCGGGATCTCGAGGTCGCGCTGCTCGACGTCGAGACGACCGGGCGCGACGCGGCGCACGATCGCGTCATCGAGGTCGGCATCGTCGTCGGGCGCGGCGGGGAGATCGTTGCAAGATACAACTGGCTCCTCAACCCGGGCATCCCGATTCCGCAAGAGGCTCGCGAGGTGCACGGCATCACGGACGAGCAGGTCGCCGCGTCGCCCACGTTCGAGTCCGTCGCGCACGAAATCGCGGACGCGCTGCGCGGACGCGTTCCTTCCGCGTACAACGCGGAGTTCGACAAACAGTTTCTCTTGTCCGAGTACGCGCGCATCGGAAAGAAGATCGACGCCGCGCCGCCCGCGCTTCGTCGCGAAGTCTCGTGGATCGATCCGCTCGTCTGGGCGCGCGAGATTCAAGCCGACGAACGTTCGCGCGCGCTCTCCGACGTCGCGCAGCGCCTCGGCGTCGCGCTCGAAAAAGCGCACCGTGCGAGCGAAGACGCGGAGGCCGCGCTGCGCGTGCTCTACGCGCTCGCGGAGGACGCGCGCGTCCCGCGTCCGTACGGCGCGCTCGTTCAGGAGCAACGCCGCATCGGACTGCTCCAAGCGGACGAGCGCCGACGCTGGCAGCGGATGTCGTGAGGCGCGTCGCGATTGCGTGCGCCGCTTGGATCACGTTCGCGCCGAGCGCGTTCGCGGACGACGTCGTCGTCGTGCACGTCGACGCCGACGGCGCCGCCGAGCTCCAAGTCGAGACGCGCGCGACGAACGGTGTCACGACATGGAAACCGCTCTGCACGACGCCGTGCATGACGCGCGCCCCCGCGGACGCGGTGGTGCGCCTCGCGGGAAGCGGGGTCACGCCGTCGAGCACGTTCACGCTCGGCGACCGAGAAATGTTTCTCAAGGCGCACGTCCGCAGCGAGACGCGCGTGACGACGGGGTTCGCGGTCGCGGGCACCGGCTTCGTCGCGATCGGGGTCGGCGTCATCACCGGGCTCGCGAGCGCGCTCTGGGGCGTCACCACCCACGACGACGCGTGCGCGTACGTCGGAGGTTGTCACCCGTACGATTTGAGCGGGCCCATCGCGACGTCGGTCGTCGCGGGCGTCGTGGTGGTCGTCGGCGCGATTCTCGCGGTGGCGGGCTTCCGGTTGATGCGCGCGTCGCGCCTCGAGCCGCGCATCACGTTTTGATCGCGTCGAGCGAGCCACGCAACATCGCGCGTGACGCACCGCAAAAACCCAGCCTAATATGCGGCCCACCATGAGTGACAAGGCCGAGATCAAAATCAGCGACACCGTGAAGCTCGAGGTGCCCCTCGTCGTCGGCAGCGAGAACGAACCCGCGCTCGACATCGCGCAGCTCCGCGCGAAGACCGGTTACGTCACGCTCGATCCCGCGTTCATGAACACCGCGTCGACGAAGAGCGCGATCACCTTCATCGACGGCGACAAGGGCATCCTTCGTTACCGCGGCATCCCGATCGAGCAGCTCGCCGAGCACTCCACGTTCGTCGAGACGAGCTATTTGCTCATCAACGGGCACTTGCCGAACAAAGCGGAGCTCACGCGCTTCTCGACGCTCCTCACGCGCCACTCGCTCATCCACGAGGACATGAAGCGCTTCTTCGAGGGTTTCCCGACGACCGCGCACCCGATGGCCGTCCTCTCGTCGATGGTGCTCGCGCTCTCGAGCTTTTATCCCGAGGCGATCGACGTGAACGACACGTCGCACACCGACATGACCATCGCGCGATTGCTCGCGAAGGTGCGCACGATCGCCGCGTTCGCGTACAAGAAATCGATCGGGCAGCCGATGGTCTACCCGAAGAACTCGCTCAGCTACTGCGCGAACTTCCTCAACATGATGTTCTCGGTGCCCGCCGAGCCTTACGACGTCGACGAAGAGCTCGTGAAGGTGATGAACCTTCTCTTGATCCTCCACGCCGATCACGAGCAGAACTGTTCGACTTCGACGGTGCGCCTCGTCGGATCGTCGCGCGCGAATTTGTTCGCGTCGATTTCGGCGGGGATCTGCGCGCTCTGGGGCCCGCTGCACGGCGGCGCGAACCAAGAAGTGCTCGAGATGCTCGAGGCGATCAAATCCGACGGCGGCGACGTGAAGAAGTACGTCGCGCTCGCGAAGGACAAGAACTCGTCGTTCCGCCTGATGGGCTTCGGTCACCGCGTGTACAAGAACTTCGACCCGCGCGCGAAGATCATCAAGACCGCCGCCGACAAAGTCCTCGCGAAGCTCGGCATGAAGGACTCGCTCCTCGACATCGCGAAGGGTCTCGAAGAGGCCGCGCTCACTGACAGCTACTTCATCGAGCGCAAGCTCTACCCGAACGTCGACTTCTACTCGGGCATCATCTACCGCGCGATGGGCTTCCCGACGAACATGTTCACGGTCCTCTTCGCGCTCGGGCGTTTGCCCGGTTGGATCGCGCACTGGAAAGAGATGATGGAGGACACGTCGACGAAGATCGGCCGTCCCCGCCAAATCTACACGGGCCCGACGCTCCAGCAGTACACACCGCTCGACCAGCGAAAGTGAGCTACACTTTCGATTTGTGAGGGTCTGGCTTTTTGCTTCGTTGACGTTCGCGTGCGCGTGCACGCAGGATTTCGACAAGTACGAATCGGACGGAGGGGTCGACGCGAGCAGCGAAGCCGCGACCGACGCGTCGCAAGACGTCGCGAGCGACGTGGTCACGACGTGCGCGTGCTCGGCGTCGGCGGGGACCTGCGCGCAGTCGTGCGCGACCGCGTACCAGTCGTGCATCAACAACTGCCACAACGGCGGCTGTCAGGGCCAATGCAAAGGCCAAGAGACGACGTGCGACACGATCTGCGTCGCGGAGTGCCAGGCGTGCGACGCGGGCGCGTGCACGCAGACGCAGTGTCAGGCCGCCGTTCAGTGAGCTGAGCGGATCTCCGCGAGCGCGAACGCGAGCTCGTCGGCGACGGACTCGACGATCGACTTCACCATGTCCGCGCCGCCGTGCCCGGCGTTCTTCTCGATGCGCAGGAGCACGGGGCCTCCCACGGAATCCGCCTGGAGCTCGGCTGCGAATTTTCGCGCGTGCATCGGGTCGACGCGATCGTCGCTGTCCGCGGAGAGCAAGAGCACGCTCGGATACTTCACGCCCGGTCGAACGTGCTGATACGGGGAATATGCAAAGATCGAATCGAAATCCGCCGGGTCCTCCGCGGATCCGTACTCCTCGACCCACGTCTTTCCGGATCCGAACTTGTGGTAGCGGAGCATGTCGAGGAGCGGAACGCCGCAGAGGCCGACGCGAAAGAGCTCGGGGAACTGCGTGATGGCCGCGCCGACGAGCAATCCGCCGTTCGACGCGCCGCGCACCGCGATGCGGCTCGCGGGCATGCCGTCGCGAATGAGCGTCTCGAGCACCGCGCGGAGATCGTCGAACACGTTTTGTTTGTTGTGGCGCATGCCGGCTTGGTGCCACGGCTCGCCGTACTCGCCGCCGCCGCGCAAATTCGCGACGACGTAGATCCCGCCGCGCTCGAGCCACGGAAACGCCGACGACGTGAACCGCGGCTTCTGCGTGCCCAGAAATCCTCCGTAGCCGTAGACGAGCGCGGGCGCGGTGTTCTTGTCGACGCTCTTCGGCGCGACGACGAAGAACGGCACGCGCGTTCCGTCTTTGCTCGTCGCGAACTCTTGATCGGTGACGAACTTCGACGGGTCGACGGGCACGTCGAGCTTGAAGTGGAGCTTCGTCGCGCCCGTCGCGACGCTCGTCTCGTAAATTTCGCTCGGGAAGAGGAACGACGTGAACGAGAAGTACGCCTCGTCGTCGTCGGGATTTCCGTAGAGCGCGCTCGACGCGCCCTTCGCGGGCAACGCGATTTCGCGAACGAGCTTGCCGTCGAGATCGTGGATCTCGAGGTGCGAGACGACGTCCTTCAAGTATTCGATCGAGAGCTTTCCGCCGACGAGATTCATCGAGTCGAGCGCGGCGTCTTTGCGCTCGGGGACGATCTCGGTCCACGCGGCGCGCTCCGGTTTGTTCGGGTCCACCAGCATCACGCGGTGGTTCGGCGCGCCGTCGTCGGTCTCGACGTAGAAGCGATCTTTGTACGCCCACACGTTGTACTTGTGCGGCTGTCCCGCGACGAGCGTCTTCCACGGCTGCGCGGCGTCCGACGCCCTGCGGAGATCCTTGTAGAATACATCCGTCGAGGTCCACCCGTGTTGCACGTACGCGAGCAGGAAATGCCCGTCGCGCGAGATCTCGGCGCCGAGGAACGTCTTCGCGTCGTGCGTGGGCTCGTGGACGACGCGATCCTTTTTCGGATCTTGTCCGAGCATGTGGAAGCGCACGTCCGCGAAGCCGGGGCGATCCGCGATGGAGACGCCGGGCTCACCGACGGGCGGAAGTCGCGTGTAGTAGAAGCCCATCCCGTTCGGCGTCCACGAGACGCCCGCGTACTTCGCGCCTTCGATCACGTCGATGGGCGAAGTCTTTCCGCTCGCGACGTCGAGCACGTAGAGCGTGGCTTCGTCGGAGTTGTGCTCCTTCTTCAAGTACGCGACGCGCGCGCCGTCGTGCGACGGCTCCCACGAACCGAGCGCGACGCTCCCGTCTTGCGACCACGCGTTGGGATCGATGAGCACCTTCGGCGCTCCGTTTTTTCCGTCGCGGTAGAAGACGACGGCCTTCTCTTGTTTCGCGTCGCGGTGCGTCCAGAAGTAGCGATTCTTTTCTTTCTCGGGCGCGCTGCGTTGGTCGACGTAGAAGAGCTCGGTGAGGCGTTGCTTGATCGCGTCGCGATCGGAGAGCTGCGCGAGGCGCGCGCGCGCGAACGCGTCTTCCGCGGCGGCCCACGCTTTCACCTTCGGATCGCCTCCGTCCTCGAGCCAACGAAAACGATCGTGGATCGTGTGACCGAAGAGCGTCTCGGCGACGTCGATCTGCGGCGTGTCGGGGTAGTCGAATCGCTTCGCGCGCGGCGCGCCCGCGTCGACGGCGGCGCTCGACGCGCTCGGCGCCGTGATCGGATGCGTCGGCCCGGAACGTTGATCGGGCTCTCCACCGCACGCCGCAAAAACCAACGCGACGAAGATCAAACGCTTCATGCGTGCGCAGGGTAGTCAGATTGAGTAAGGTGCGCACGCATTCGCAATGGCCAAGAAGAAATCAGGTCAACCGCGCAAGCGCGAGCGCAACGAGAGACGATTCGTTCCGCGATCGACGACGAGCCCGATGATCGTCTACGCGATCGGCGCGATCGGCGCGATCGTGCTCGGCGCGGGCGTGTTCGGGCAATTCGGAAACGCGATGCGCAAGACGCAGATCGATCCGGTCGACTGGGCGCCGTGGCTGCTCGCGGGCGGCGCGGTGCTCGTCGGCATCGCGATTTGGATCGGCACGTCGACGGACGCCGCGGTGCGCGTGGGCGTCGCGGGCGTCGCGGAGGAGCGCGGCGGAACGATCCGCCGGATGCCGTGGTGGCGCGTCGAGGACGTGAGCGGGACGATCGATTTCGTGATCGTGCGCGGCAAGGACGACGCGGGTCAGGACATGAGCGTGCGCTTCTCGAATCGCGCGACGCCCGGCGCGCTCGCGTGGGTGATCCGCGAAGCGCGGGATCGCGCGCCGGAGCAATTCGAGGTCGGCACCGACGTCGTGAAGGCGGTCGGAAAGCCCGCGAAGGACGTCGGCGAGATCGTGCCGTGCCCGCCGCTGCAAGTCGTCGGTCGACACTGCGCGGAGAGCGACGTCGTGATCTCGTACGAGCCCGACGCGCGGGTGTGCCCGCGGTGCGAGCGCGTCTACCACAAGGATCACGTGCCCAAGAATTGCGTCGGCTGCGATGCGGCGCTCACGGACGTCCAAGAAGAGACGCAAGACGAAGTGAGCGCGTGATGCGCGTGCTCGTGACGGGCGCGAGCAAAGGCATCGGCGCGATGTGCGCGGAGGAGTTCGCGGCGCGCGGATTCGACGAGATCGTCGTGCACTACCACCGCGACGAAGCGGGCGCGAAGCGGACGCTCGAGCGCGTGATCGCGCGCGGCGCGCGCGGTGAAATCGTGCGCGCGGATCTCTCGAAGTGGAGCGAGGGCGCGGAGCTCGTCGCGCGCGCGGGATCGATCGATCACGTCGTGATCAACCACGGCGTGTGGAAGGAAGCCGCGATCGACGCCATGACCGAGGCGCAATACGACGAGACGATGGACGCGAACGTGCGCGGCGCGTTCTCCGTCGCGGGCGCCGCGGCGCGCGTGCTCAAGGAAAAGCGCGGCGGATCCATGGTGCTCATCGCGAGCACCGCGGGGCAGCGCGGCGAAGCGCTCCATTCGCACTACGCGGCGAGCAAAGGCGCGCTCATCAGTCTCACGAAGAGCCTGGCCGCGGAGCTCGCGCCGTTCGGAGTTCGGGTGAACTGCGTCGCGCCGGGTTGGGTCGCGACCGAAATGGCCGCGCCCGCGCTCGATGATCCGAACGAACGGAAAAAAGTCTTGTCGACGATCCCGCTCGGACGCGTGGGCACGCCGGAGGAAATCGCCGCACCCGTCGTCTTCTTGTGCACGAAGGGCGCGGGGTTCGTGACGGGCGAGATCTTCAACGTGAACGGCGGCGCCGTGCTCGTCGGTTAAGGAGAAGCTCATGCAAAGCGTCGCAGTGCTCGGGACGGGAACGATGGGTCAAGGCATCGCGCAGCTCGCCGCGACGAGCGGATTTTCGACGCGCGTCTACGACGTCGACGCGACGCGCGCGCAAAGCGCGATCGCCGCGATCGCGTCGCAGTTCGACAAGCTCGTTCAAAAAGGAAAGCTCGACGAAGCCGCGAAGAAGAACGCGCTCGCGAATTTGTCGTCCGCGAGCGACGCGCGCCGAGCGTGCGAAGGGATCGACGTCGTCATCGAAGCGGTGCCCGAGTCGATGGATCTCAAGGTCGCGCTCTTCAAAGACGTCATCGCGGCCGCGCCGAAGGACGCGCTGCTCGGATCGAACACGTCGTCGCTGAGCCTCACCGAGCTCGGCGCGAAGATCGGAGCGCCCGAGCGCACCATCGGCCTCCATTTCTTCAACCCTCCGCCCGTGATGGAGCTCCTCGAGGTCGTGCGCGGGCTCGCGACGTCGCAAGCCACCGTCGATCGCGCGCTCGCGCTCGCCGCGTCGCTCAAGAAAACGCCGATCGTCGTCGCGGACGTTCCGGGCTTCGCGTCGTCGCGGCTCGGCGTGATCTTGGGAGCGGAGGCGATCCGCATGCTCGAGTCGGGCGTCGCGAGCGTGCGCGACATCGATCGCGCGATGGAGCTCGGCTACCGCCACCCCATGGGCCCGCTCAAGCTCACCGATCTCGTCGGGCTCGACGTGCGCCTCGCGATCCTCGAGCACCTGCAGCGCGAAATCGGCGAACAGTTTCGTCCGCCGCCGCTCTTGCGCAAGATGGTCCGCGCCGGCAAGCTCGGGAAGAAAACGGGCGAGGGATTTTACGTGTGGAAGGACGGTCAGCCGGTTTGAGCTCGCGACGCGCGCTGGTGATCGCCGCGGTGCTCGTGGCGTGCGGCGGAGATCCCGCTCCGCAAACGCCGACGCACCCTCCGCCGCGCGAGGTGATGGCGCTCCAGTTCCGCGTGAACGAATCGGGCGGCGACACGTTTTGTCCGGCGCTCGAAGGCGGGCTCGCGCGATCGGGGATGACGGTCAGCAGCGACGCGAGCGCCGATCTCTCGCTCACGTGCCACGCGTTCTTCAGCGAAGACGACGGTCTGTTTCGCGTTCAAGTGAACGGGCAAACGCGCATGCGCGTTCAAGTGCGCGTCGAGGTGCGCTCCGCGCAAGGCGCGCTCGTCGACACGTTCATTGCAGAATACAAGGGTTATCGCGGGGGGCCTCCCGACGAAGACGCCATCGCGAAAATCGTGAACTCGCTCGCGTACGCGCCGCGCATCGCGGCGTTCGCGCGCGCGCCGCGCGGGGCGTACGTCGCGACCACCGCGGCCGCCACCGTCTCGCCGCCTCCGCCGTTCGTCCGCGCGCCGATGCAGTCCTCGAACGCGCGCGACGACTCCGAGTGGTTCGGCATCGACACGGTGAAGTGCAAGATCCCCGCGCGCGTCGAGGCGTGCGATGCGGTGCGCCGTTATCTGCAGCACCATCCCGACGGCGCGCACGCGGACGAAGCGAATCAACTCCTCGCCGCCGCGCAGCCCGCGCTCGAAAAATTGCAGAAGGACGAAGTCGCGTGGCAGAAGGCGCACCGCGACGAGTGCGCGACGCGTCGAACGAGCGACGCGTGCGTCGGCGTCGAAGCGTACGAAATCCAATTCCCGAGCGGCGTTCACGCCGACGACGCGCACCGCCTGCTCAAAGCCGCGGGCGTCGACAAGTAGCTCAGTGACACGTCTTGCGGAGGCAATCCTGCAAGCACGCGATCGCGTCGGTCGCGTCGACGCATGACGCTTTGCACGACTGCCGGCACTGATCGCGTGACATCGTGTGCGTCGCGGTGGCGGTCGCCGTCGCGGTAGTCGTCGGAGGAGCGTGCACGGTCGGAGGCGGTTTTGGCGCAGCGACGGTCGACGTCGTCGCGCTGACCGCGAGCGGTTCGATCGACGCGCTCGGCGCCGTCGCGGTCGGAGTCTCGTCGACGGTCGGCGGCGCGAAGGTGATCGTCGGTTTCTGCTCGAACGCGTGCGGAAAAATCACCATGAACACGAACACCGCGGCGCCCGCCGCGAGCACGAGCGCGGCGAAGAGCGCGAGCACGATCTTCACGCCGAGGCTCATCCCGCCCGCGCTCGGACGTTGCGTCTGCACGATGGGCTCGTTCGTCGACGCGCCGACATACGGATGCGGATACGGCGTGACGTGCGGTTGCGCGAGCTGCTGCGGCGTCGCGTGCGGCGTGTACTGCGGCGGATACGACGAAACGGGCTGCGAGACCGGAGTGAACGGCGCGGGCGTCGGGAGCATCGTCGGCGCGTGTGCGACCGCGGAGATCGACATCGGCGCGCCTTGAAGAATCTCCGCGAGCGCGGCGGATTGCTCGCCTGCGCTCGCGAAGCGATCGTGCGGCGTCCGCGCGCACGACCGCAGAAGCCACGCGTCGATCGCCTTCGGAAGATCGGGCCATCGCGAAGTCGGCGCGTAGAGCGCGTGACCGAGCACCTTGCCCAAGATGTCGGGCACCGTCGTGCCTTGCCAATACGGCTGCCCCGTCAGAAGAAAAATCGCGATGAGCCCGAGCGCCCACACGTCCGTCTGCGGACCGATCAGCTCGCGGCGCCCGAGCGCTTGCTCCATCGACATGTAGAGCGGCGTGCCCATCACCGCGCCGGTCGCCGTGAGCTGCGCGCCGGCGCTCGTGAGCGATGCGTTCTCCATCCCCTTCGAGATTCCGAAGTCGAGGATCTTCACGACGGTCGTCCCGTCCTCGCGATGATGGAGGAACAAATTCTCCGGCTTGAGATCGCGGTGCACGATGCCCATCGCGTGCGCCTTGTCGAGCGCGCGCGCGACTTGCGAAATCACGCGTGAGACCTCCGCGGGCGGGAGCTTTCCGCTCTTCGTCACGATCTTCTGCAGATCGTTTCCGTTGAGGAGCTCCATCACGAAGAACGGCGCGCCGCCGATTTCGGGCGCGGTGTCCGCGTCGAGCACGCGCACGACGTTCTCGCTCTGGATGCGCGCGGGCGCGCGCGCCTCGCGCTTGAAGCGCTCGATGGCTTCGGCGTCCGTCGCCGCGTTTCCGTGGAGCACCTTCAGCGCGGCGCGATCGCCCGTGTGGACGTGCTCGACGAGAAACACTTCGCCCATGCCGCCGCGCCCGATTTGCGACAGCACGCGATAACGCGAGACGAGGATGGTGCCGGGAGCGAGCACGAGCGAACTTTACTCTACAAAACTGATGCTACGGTGTGCCGCATGAAAGCTGCCTTCGTGATCGACGCGTTGCGAACGCCGATCGGAAAATTCAAAGGCGCGCTCGCCGACGTTCGCACCGACGATCTCGCGTCGCACGTGCTCGCCGCGATCCTCGATCGAAACGCTTCCGTGAAATCACGCGTCGATCAGGTGATTTTCGGATCGACGAATCAAGCGGGTGAAGACAATCGCAACGTCGCGCGCATGGCCGCGCTGCTCGCGGGTCTGCCGTACGAGGTCCCCGCGGTCACGGTGAATCGTCTCTGCGGCTCGGGTCTCGAAGCGGTGATCGACGGCGTGATGCGCGTGCAGACGGGCGACGCGGACGCGTGCGTGTGCGGCGGCGTCGAGAGCATGACGCGCGCGCCGTTCGTGATGAAGAAATCAGAGGAGGTCTTCGGTCGCACGCCGCCGACGATTTACGACACGACGCTCGGTTGGCGCTTCGAGAACCCGCGCATGTCGGCGCGCTTTCCGCTGCAGTCGATGGGCGAGACCGCGGAGAACGTCGCGGAGAAATGGGGCATCCCGCGTGCGGAGCAAGACGCCTTCGCGCTCGCGTCGCAAAAGAAGGCCGCGGCCGCGATCGAAGCGCGCGCGTTCGACGCGGAAATCGTCGCCGTGACCATCCCGAAGAAGAAGGGCGATCCGATCGTGTTCGCGAAGGACGAATCGCCGAGACCCGACACGACGCTCGAGGCGCTCGCGAAATTGCCCGCGGTGTTCCGCAAAGGCGGGAGCGTCACCGCGGGGAACTCGTCGCCGATCAACGACGGCGCGAGCGCCGCGCTCGTCGTGGGCGAAGACTTCGTGCGCGCGCAAAAAATCCAGCCGCTCGCGCGCGTCGTGTCGTACGCGACCGCCGGCGTCGATCCGAACTTGATGGGCGAAGGCCCGATCCCCGCCGGAAAAAAAGCGCTCGCGCGCGCCGGGTGGAAGGCGAGCGACTTGGATTTGGTCGAGCTGAACGAAGCGTTCGCCGCGCAATCGATCGCGTGCATTCGCGGGCTCGAGCTCGATGCGTCGAAGGTGAACGTGAACGGCGGCGCGATCGCGCTCGGTCATCCGATCGGATCGAGCGGGTGTCGCGTGCTCGGCACGTTGCTCTGGGCGATGAAGGCGCGGGGCGCAAAGCGCGGCATGGCGGCGCTGTGCATCGGCGTCGGCCAAGGCATCGCGATGTGCGTCGAGACGTGACCGAGGCCGTGACGTGAAGCACACGGGGGAGCCACCGAGCGGACCGCCTTGGGACCTGCCGTGCGATCAAGCGCCGCTCGCGTTCGTCGATCTCGAGATGACCGGGCTCGATCCCGCGCGCGATCACGTCGTCGAAGTCTGCATCGAGCGGTGGCGCGGCGACGTTCGTGAAGCGTCGATCGAGACGCTGATCAAACCGCCCGCGCGCGCCGGCGGCAACGCGCACGTTCACGGGATCGACGAAGCGTCGCTCGCCGCCGCGCCCGAGTTCGCCACCATCGCGGACGACGTCGCGCGCATTCTGTCGGGCGCGATCTTCGTCGCGCACGCCGCCGACTACGACATCGCGTTCTTGTGCGCGGAGATGAAGCGCGCCGGACGCGATCTCTCGATCGAGCACTTCATCGACACGCTCGTGCTCTCGCGCCGCGCGTTCGCGCTGACGAGTCACTCGCTCACGTCCGTCGCGGCGCACCTCGGCGTCCCGCGCGGTCGCGCGCACCGCGCGGGCGACGACGTGCGCGCGCTGCGCGGCGTGTTCCTCGGTTGCGTCGCGGCGCTCTCGCCGGTGAGCGCGCGGGATTTGTGGGAGGTGCGCATCGCGGAGCGCCGCGCGCGCGCGGCGATTTTGAGCGCGTGCGAAGCCGCGTGCGAGCACGAGGCGCCCGTCGAGCTCGTCTATCGGCCGACGCGAAAAGGCGCGCAGACGATGACGATGGTCGTCACCGAGGTGCGCGCCGGGCTCGACCCGCCGCGCGTGTTGGGCTATCTGCTGCCAGGTCGCGGCCGCCGCGAGCTCCGCGCGGACCGCATCTTGCGCGTGGCTCCTGCATCTTCGGTGAGAGAATGACTCGACAGTTGTTTGTACTCTGCACGCTTTTCGTCGCCGCGTGCGGACCCGATCCGGAGACGCCGAAGCGCCCGCCGCTCGCGCAGAAGTGGCTCGATCGCGCGGAGCTCAGCTACAAGTCCGGCGACTTCGACGACGCGAAGACGTCGGTCGAAGAGACGCTGCACATCGCGCCGCACGACGACGAAGCGCGGTTGCTCACCGCGCGCCTCGCGCTCGCGCGCCTCGACTTCGCGACCGCGCTCAAAGCAACGGACGGAATGCAATCGGCCGAAGCACACGGCATCCGAGGGCGCGCGCATTGGTACGCCGGCGAGCTCGACGCCGCGGCCGACGAGCTCGACGGGATGCTCGCGGATCCGAGCGTGAAGGATCCTTGGGCGAAGGACATCTCGCTCCTCGCGCGAAAGGGCGGCACGCGAAAGCCGTTCAACATGGAAGGCGGCGTCGTCGCGCTCGTCGACATGCCGCCCGCGGGGTCCGCGTTGATCGTGCCGTGCGAAATGGAGGGCGAGCAGGTCCTCACGATGGTCGCGACGGGCTCCGCGGAGGTCGTCATCGACTCGAGCGCGCGCAGCGAGCCGAGCTGGGTCTCGTTCCGCTTCGCCGATCGCATCGAAGTGAGCGACGTGCCCGCGCTCACGCAGGATCTCTCTGCGCTCTCGCGAATCCTCGGCGCGCCGATCAAGGCGCTCCTCGGCGTGAACCTCTTGCGACACATCCACGCGACGTTCGATCGGCGCGGCGGACAATTCGTCGTGCGCCTCCAAGATCCGCCGTCGCCTCCCGAAGCGAGTCGGCTTCCGCTCTTCTATGCACGCGGCGGCGGCATGATGATGCATCTCCAAGTCACTCCGCACGACGCGGGCACGTCGATGTTCTTCGTCGATTCGTCGCAGCCGTATTCGCTCGTGATGCAGGACGCGCTCTGGCAAAAGGCGGGCGTCGATCTCGCGCAGCTCGTTCCGTCGAACGTGCTGCCCAACGCGCGCGCTGGCCGCGTGCCGTCGCTTCGATTGGGCGGAATGGATTTTCCGAGCGTCCCGGCGCTCGCGCTCGAGTCCGTCCAGAGCCAAGCGCCCCCGAGCTTCGACGTCGATCTCGGCGGGATCGTCGGCGCGGGATTGCTCGAAGCGTTCCGCGTGACGTTCACCGACGACGGACGCTTCGCATGGGTCGAGCCTGATCCTACGATGGGCAAAGACGACAACAAATGACGACCCAACATCCGCCCATCGCGCGCCTCGCGGTCTACGCCGGAAGCTTCGATCCCATCACGCTCGGCCACACCGATCTCGTCGAGCGCGCCTCCGCGCTCTTCTCGGACGTGGTCGTCGCGATCGGCGTTCACCCGACACGCAAACCGCTCTTCTCGATCGACGAACGCCTCGCGCTCGTGCAATCGGTCGCGAAGGATTTCCCCAACGTGACCGTCGCGTCGTTCGACGGGCTCTTGATCGAGTTCTGTCGCAAGATCGGCGCGCGCGTCATCGTGCGCGGACTGCGCGCCGCGACCGACTTCGAATACGAGCTCCAAATCGCGCACGCGAACGCCGATCTCCATCCCGAGGTCGACACGATCTTTCTCCCGACGCGCACGAAGCACGGATTCGTGAGCGCGTCGCTCGTGCGCGAGATCGCGACCCACGGCGGCGACGTGAGCCGCTACGCGCCGAAGACGGTGTGCGAAGCGCTCGCGAAAAAATTCAAATGAGCGAAGTCGCGAAGCGTCTCGACGAGACCGTCTCCGCGATCCGCGCGCGCGTCTCCGAAAAACCGCGCGTCGGTCTCGTCCTCGGGAGCGGGCTCGGCGCGTTCGCCGACGCGCTCGGCGGTCCGAAAATTCCGTACGCGGAGATCCCCAACATGCCGACGTCGAACGTCGTCGGCCACGCGGGGAATTTGTGCTTCGGAAATGTCTCGGGCGTGCCCGTCGTGTGCATGCAAGGACGCGTGCATTTCTACGAGGGCCACGATCTCGACGCGGTCGTCCACGGCGTCCGCGCGATGGCGCGCCTCGGCGTCTCGTGCGTCCTCCTCACGAACGCCGCGGGCGGATGCGATCCGAATTTTCACGCGGGCGATCTCATGATCGTCACCGACCACGTCAACTTCACCGCGCGCTCTCCTCTGATCGGACCGAACGACGACGCGCTCGGTCCGCGATTCCCCGACATGAGCGCGGCGTACGATCGCGAATTGCGCGGGGATCTGCAGCACGCCGCGCGCGATCTCGGCATCGCGCTTCGCGAGGGCGTGTACGCGTGGCTCACGGGGCCTTCGTACGAGACACCCGCCGAGATCCGCATGCTCCAAAAGCTCGGCGTGAGCGCCGTCGGCATGAGCACCGTGCCCGAGGTCATCGCGCTCCGTCACATGGGCGTGCGCGCAGCCGCGCTGAGCTGCATCACGAACCTCGCCGCGGGCCTCTCGAGCGCGCCGCTCGATCACAAAGAAGTCGAAGAGACCGCGCGATCGCGTCGCGAGGATTTGCTCAAGCTGCTCGGGGCGTGGGTGGCGCGGGCGGGAACGCTCCGCGCGGGCGGGTGAAACGATGACCGAAGTCGACGAAGCGCTCCTCGGAAAGCTCATCGCGGCGGCGCGCACCGCGCGCGCGAGCGCGTACGCGCCGTACTCGGATTACCGCGTCGGCGCGGCGCTCGCGACCGAAGACGGTCGCATCTTCACGGGCTGCAACGTGGAGAACGCTTCGTATGGCGCGACGATCTGCGCGGAGCGCATGGCGATCGGCGCGATGGTCGTCGCGGGCGCGTCGAAGCCCGTCGCGTGCGCGATCGTCACCGGCGGATCGAAGCCGGGCTCGCCGTGCGGGATGTGTCGCCAAGTGCTCGTCGAGTTCACGCGCGACATGCCCATCGTGCTCGTCGCCGAGACGGACGCCGGCGACGCCCGCCGCGACACCTCGCTCGAAGAGCTGATGCCCGACGTGTTCGAGCTCGAATGACTCCCTCCTTAACGTAGGCGGGAAGGGGGCCAATCCCCCCACGCACGTTGGGAGCTCCCCCCACCATCGGCGGTGAACCTCTTCCAAACGCCGAGAAATCGGCCCGATCGTAACTGGCGCGCTCCGTGCTTCATTCCCACTTGCTCGGAGGCATCCCATGAAGGCATCTCACGTCCGTATGCCGCTCACCGTACTCGGACTCGCACTCGCGACCGTTCTGCCGGGAGTTGCGTGCTCGAACGAAAACACAGGAAGTGTTGACACTGGCGTCAACGCGATCGTGTTCATGAAACGCGCGGTTCAGACCATCGACCAAAACGGGAACGTCACCATCGACGTCTCGGATGGCAACGCGCAAGTCATCGACTACGACCGCTACGTTCCTGGTGGCAGCCTCGTGATGCTCACGCCGCCGCGTCCGGACGGACAGCTCGTCGATTTCACGCACGGGCAATTCCCGAACGCCGACTTCAACGGCGTGGACGTGTCGTTCGACGCGACGCAAGCCGTCTTCTCGATGAAGACGAGCTCGAGCGACAACTATCACATCTACACGGTGCAGCTGACGCCGGACGCGAACGGCAATTACGCCATCCACCAGCTCACGAACACGGCTTCGGCGGACGACGTTCACCCGGTCTACGCGCCCGGCGGGCACATCGTGTTCTGCACGAATCAGATGTACACGCAGATGGGCACCCGCGCCGACGAGTACGAGCACTCGCGCGTCGTCACCCAGCTCGCGAGCATCACGGTCGACGGTGGCGATGCGGACCGCCACCTCTTCTCGCAGAACCTCTCGCACACGAGCGCGCCTTTCCTTCGCTACGATGGCAAAGTCGGTTACTCGCGTTGGGAGCACCTCGGCGACGTGAACGACGTGAAGGTGATGACGGCTTCGATCGACGGCACGCAGATGCTCGCGGTCGGCGGTCAACACGGCAAGCCGTCGAACTCGGTCATCAACGTGAAGGAGTACGCGCCGAACCAGATGGTGGCGATCGGCACCGCACGCAACCGCACGATCCACGCGGGCGCGCTCATGCTCATCGACTCGCGCAATCAGAACGATCCGGTGTGCCTCGGCACCGACCCGAGCGCGATGGTCGGCCACGCGTGCCTCGATGAAGAGCACGCGGCGTTCACGGTGCTCACGCCGAACGTTCCGACGGACAACAGCCCGTCGCCCGCGGGTCGTTACCGCGAGCCGAACGTCCTCCCCGACGGCCGCATCATCGTCTCTTACGCGGACGGTCCGGTCGGCGACATCAACGAGATGAGCGACACCGCGCCGAACTTCGGCATCTACGTTTTCGACCCGAAGACGGGCACCAACCAGCTCGTCTACAACGATCGCACGATGTGGTCGCTCGGCGTGACGCCGGTCGTTCCGCGCACCGAGCCGACGATCATCGGCACGCTGCAGAACAACGTCGACTCGTCGATCGCCGCGCGCATCGGTTCGGTCAACGTGACGAACACGAGCTTGCAAGAGACCGTGAACGGCGCGGAGTTCAACAACACCGCGCTCTCCGACGCGCTCAAGGGCGCGGTGAAGGTCCGCGTCATCGAGGGCTTCTCGAGCGAAGCGGCGCCGGGCGTCACGATGTTCGGCCTCACGATGCACGAAGGCGCGGCCATCCTCGGCGAGACGCAGGTCTATCCGGACGGCAGCTGGCTCGCGAACGTGCCGCCGTACATTCCGATGCACCTCCAACCGATCGACAAGTTCGGTCTCGCGATTCGTAGCCAGGCGCTCTGGATTCAGGCGATGCCCGGCGAGAACCGCCGCTGCGTCGGCTGCCACGAGAGCCGCACGGGTCAAGGCGTGCCGGACATGGGCGCGAACCCGACGCTCGCCGAGCAACAAGGCGCGGACACGCTGACGGAGGCCATCCCGGATCGCACGGAGTACCCGTGGGACTACAACAACGATCCGACGAAGGCTTCGATCCAGCCGATCCTCGACGCGAAGTGCGTCCAGTGCCACAACGACAACCAGAACGGCAGCGGACCGCAGACGTACTACACGATCGGCTTCACCGATCCGGTGAGCGGCACGACCTCGCAGTACAAGATCCCGACGTTCGACATGTGCGGTCTCACCGCCTCGGCGAACTGCAGCGGGCAGCCGATCACGGTGCACTACGACGAGAGCAACTACACGTGGCCGGTGTCGTACGTGTCGATCTTCTACCCGTCGGCGATGCAGATGACGATGGGCATCACGCTCCTCAGCGGAACGGTTCCTCCGATGTGGGGTATCCCCGCGAACGCGCGCGGCTCGGCGATGATCTCGAAGATGAACGTCCAAGCGACCGACGGTACCTACGCGTGGCCGGTCAGCTCGAACCCGATGCACCCCGAGGACGTGGGTGTGACCGTGACGCCGGATGAACGTCTCGCCATCATCCGCAGCTTCGACATGGGCGGTCAGTACTACGCCCGCCAAAACACGAAGTTCGTCGCCTACACGAGCGGAGACCCCGTCGCCCCGGCGAGCGGGAACTGAGGAGAATGACCATGAGCAACATGAAAGCCTTCACTCTTCTCGCCTCGGTGTTCGTCGCAGCTGCGGCGACCATGACTGGAACGGACGCGCGCAGCGACCAACAGTTCGTCGGGGGTGGCGTAGCCGCCCTCGGCGGAGTGACTCCGTCCGCGGATCAGGTCGAGTTCCTCTCGTCGCCTGACTACATCATCTCGGTCGCCTCATCGAACTCGCCGTCGCTCATCTGGGAGACGCTCGAGCACGGTGAGAAGGTCGAGTGCTTGCAGTGCATTCCGACCGTCGCCGGGCTCCTCTACTCGGAGAGCTCGGAGACGCGCGAGATCGCTGCGTGGTGGCTGCGCCGCCGAATCTTCGGCGTGTTCGGTCCCGGTCAGGTGTATCAGCAGACGATTCAAACGCTGCAGAGCGACACGAACCCGACGCGGCGCGCGTACGCTGCGCAAGCGCTCGGTGAGATGCTCGACAACGGCGGCATCGCGCCGCTCGCGACCGCGATTCAAAACGATCAATCCCCGCTCGTTCGCGCCGCCGCAGCCACCGCGCTCGGTCGCATGAACGACACCGGCAACGGCGCGCTCAGCACCGCGATGCTCGACAGCGATCCGAGCGTCCGCACTGCGGCGATCATCGCGGCGGGCAAGGTGAACACGTTCACGGACGAGCAAACCGCAGCGAAGCTCACGGGCGACTCCGTGGCTTCCGTACGCGCCCTCGGCGTTGCGCTGCTCGAGGATCTCCGCGCCAAGGACACTGTGTCGAGCGTCATGACGCTGGCGCAGGGCGACTCGGACGTCAGTGTGCGAATTGCCGCGTGCCACGCGCTCGGAGTCTTCGGTGACTCTTCCGCGCAGTCCACGCTGCAGAACATCGCGCAAAACGACGCGAGCACGCTCGTGCGCGACGCTGCGACCATCGCCCTTCGTCGCCTGTAACCAAACACACTGAAGGAAGATCCCGCACACGAGAGGGCGAGCGACGGCTTGCCCTCTCGTTGCGTTTTTGGCGATCGAGACTCGTCTCGGTTGCTCAGGGTGATATCTTGAAGATCGTGAACGCCAAAAGCTTCGCTTTCTCCCTCGGCGTGTTCGTGGCGGCGGTGCTCGCGTTTCTTCCGACGACGTCGTGCGACGTTCCGCAGGTCGATTCGTCGACGTACTACACGCGAACCATCCTGCCGATCCTCAACGTGTCGTGCGCGCGCACGAACACGGGCGCTGGTTGTCATGTCGCCGATGCGAAGGGCAACGCGTTCGGAAATCTCGACGTCACCACGTACGACGAAATCTCGAAGCGTCGCGACCTGCTCGACAACTACGGTCCGTACGGAAGGCCTGCGCTGCTCGTGAAGACGATTCCGTCGTTCACGGTGAACATCAAGAACTTCGACACGCCGAACGGACAGAGCATCGCGATCACGACGGACATCAAACACACGGGCGGTCCGATTCTGGATCCGACGGCGACGGGTTACCTGACGCTCTCGCAGTGGATGACGAACGGCGCGACGGAGAACAACACCGGCTTGCCTCCGCCCGCTGCGACGCGCCTCGCGTGCGCGGACACGCCCGCCGCGGAGCTCCCGCAAATCGCGGGCTTCGATCCCAACAACGATCCGACGTCGAGCGACTTCGCCGAGTTCAAGAGCAACGTGAACCCGGTGATTCAGGGCACGTGCAGCGCAGGCAACTGCCACGGCACGCTCGCGAACGAGCTCTATCTCACGTGCGGAAACTCGCCGCAGCAGATCCGTTGGAACTACTACGCCGCGCTTCAATATCTCTCGCAGGATCCGAATCAGAGCGAGCTCGTGCGGCGCCCGCTCGCGCCATCGCAAGGCGGCGCGTACCACGAGGGCGGCATCATCTGGCAAGACACGGGCGACAGCCAATACCAAGCGTTCCTGCAATGGGCCACGGACGCCGCGCCCACGTTCGTCGCCGAGATCACGAACATCGAGACGAACCAGCCGAACTTCATGTTCTTCGTCCATCGCGTGCAGCCGATGCTCGTGAAGAAGGGCTGCATGATGCTGCAGTGCCACTCGGCGGCGATGTTCCACGAGTACCGCTTGCGCGGTGGTACGGGCGGATCGTTCTCGCTCGCCGCGTCGCAGAAGAACTACGCGCTCACTCTCGCGCAGATGGGGCTCGACAGCGACGACGTGAACGCGAGCCGTCTCATTCAGAAAAATTTGTTTCCGAAATACCTCGAGCCCTACGGTGGCGGCATCACCCACCGCGGTGGCTCGTTGCTCGAAGACTTCGGTCCGGACACGGAGGCGTCGGGGGCGCTCTGCGACGCGCAGAACTACGACTTCGACAACGCGAGCCTCGACACGATCCCCGCGTACTGCATGTTCCGCGAGTGGCACAAACGCGAGCGCGCCTCCGGAGCGTGCAACGGCGGGCCGTGCACGCTCTCGCCGCTCAGCGCGATCGTGTACGTGAAGCGTCCGAACCCGACCGGCTCGGACACGGCGAACGACTTCGACGTGTTCGCAGGCGGCGCGACCCTCCACGTCGTCGCCGCGACGCTCGACGCGAACGGAAACGTCGTCCTCGGCGCCGACACCGACGTGACGAGCGGGTGCGGGTTGGGATCGGGCGCGGACATTCGACGGCCGGCCGTCGCGTGGGACGGGACGAAGGTCGCGTTCGCCGCGCGCACCGACGCGAACTCGCCGTTCGAGATTTACGAAATGGATCCGACGGGCGCGAACTGCGCGCAACGAGCGGACATCAACGGCACGACGACGTCGAGCAACGGCCTGCCCGTGCACAACTTCGATCCGCAATACGGTCCGCTCAACGCGGCGGGCATCTCGCCGATCATCTTCGCGTCGACGCGCGGGATCGATCCCAACGCGTCGTACGCGTCGAACTACGACTACGGCGGGACGCAACGACAGCCGCAGGATCCGACCAAGCCCAACTCGGACTTGTTCGTCTACGAGCCCGATCCGAACAACGCCGGAAAGTTCCGCACGCGTCAGCTGACGTTCCAACTCAACATGGAGCGCTGGCCGAGCTTCATGAACGACGGACGCACGATCTTCAGCGCGGTGAAGCGCGCGCCGAACTTCTACGAGATCGCGCTCCGCCGGCAGAACCTCGACGGCGGCGACTACCACCCGCTCTATTCGCAGCGCGGATCGATTGGCTTCCAAGAGGCGACGCAAATCGTGGAGCTCGCGAACAAGAACTTCGCGCTGATCTTCTCGAACCAAGGCTGGGCCCACCAAGGCGGCGTGCTCGGCATCTTCAATCGCTCGCTCGGGCCCGACTACTACAGCACCAACAAAGACGACTACCCGATCGATCCGACGGTGTTCGATCCGACTTCGCCGTCCGCGCCCGAGCAACAGTTCTTCTTGCACGGGCTCATGTTCGCGGACGGAACGGGGGCGCTCTACACGGAGGATGGCGCGCCCGTCGGGTCGCTCAATCCGACGACGTACTCGCAGGGCGGCGTGTATCGCTCGCCGGCGCCGTTGCCGAACGGAAAGATGCTCGTCAGCTACGCGACGACGAACGATCCGACGAACTTCGACGCGAGCACGTATCAGCTCGAGGTCCTCGATCCTGCCGCGCAGACCGTGACGACGCTCATCACCGGCGGCGCGGTGGACGCGGTCGCCGTGTACGGTCATTACAACCACGGCACGTTCACGTCCGCGGTCGACGAGCCGAACGGAAACACGCACGTCGATCCGACGCAAAACGACGCGCAGATCCTCGTGCTCGACATGTCCGTGCTCGGTTCGCTCATCTTCCAGAACACGTCGACGGGTCGCGTTCTCGATCCCGGACTCACGTCGTTCGACGTCTACGAAGACATGCCGCCGGCGCAGGGCGTCGTGGACTTCAACTCGGGCGGCAGCAACGTCGCCAAGGACAACTTCGGTCAGGTCTACGTGCGCCGCCGGAAGCTCGGCACGGTGAACCTGCAATCGGACGCGTCGACCTATTTCTCGATCCCGGGCGGTTTGCCGATCGTGCTCGACTTCCCGAACACGGCGCTGTCGCAAGCGAGCAATCTGCCGCGCTGGCAGCGCGAGGCGATGACCTTCTATCCCGGCGAGCGTTCACACCAATCGTTCCAAGCCACGTTCTTCAACGGGCTTTGCGCGCTGTGCCACGGATCGATCAGCGGCAAGCCCGTCGACGCCGCGCTCAATCCGGATTTGCTCACGCAAGCTTCGCAAGTGGCCGCAGCGGGTCACACCGGCGACAACAACTTGTTCATCCCGCCGTCGGCGCGCGGCTCCACCATCGGGCCGCCCTCCGGCAACTGACGCATCTCACCACACGACGAGCTCGTCGCGGTGGACGAGCACTCCGTCGCGCGCTTTCCCCGCGAGGAGCAGGACCTCTTGCGCGCTCGCGCGCGCGAGCCCGCGTCCGATTTCGGAGCCGTCGTGCGCGACGATGCGCACCGCGTCGCCCGCGCGAAAATCGCCGCGCGCGCCGAGCACGCCCACCGCGAGCACGCTCTTGTTCGCGCGCTTCACCGCCGCCGACGCGCCCGCGTCGAGCACGAGATCGCCGCGCGGGCGCAACGTGAACGCGATCCAACAACGGCGCGCGCTGAGGCGCGTGGCGGACGGGACGAAGAGCGTCCCGACGTCGTCACCGTCCGCGATTCGCTGGAGGACCCGCTCGGTGCGCGCGTTGGCGATGATCGCGTGCGCGCCGGCGAGCGTCGCGCGTCGCGCGGCTTCCACCTTGCTCGACATCCCGCCCGTTCCGACGCCGTTCTTCTTGCTCGGGCGCACGAGCGCGCTCGCCGTGCGCGCGTCTTCGATGACGGCGACGCGCGCGCCCTCGTGATCGAGCACGCCGTCGACGTCGGAGAGCAGCACGAGCAAATCCGCCGAGACGAGCGGCGCGACGAGCGCTGCGAGCTGATCGTTGTCGCCGAATTTGATCTCGTCCACCGCGACCGAATCGTTCTCGTTGAGCACCGGCACCGCGCCCGCGTCGAGGAGCTCCGCGAGCGCCGCGCGCGCGTTGTTCGCGCGCGATCGATCCGCGAGATCCGCGTGCGTGAGGAGCACCTGCGCGACCGACGCACCGAGCTTGCCGAACGCCTCTTCGTACGCGTGCATCAAGCGGCTCTGTCCCGCGGCCGCCGCCGCTTGGAGCTTCGCGATCTCCTTCGGGCGCGTTTTGTATTTCAGCTTCGACAGGCCGAGCGCGATCGCGCCGCTCGACACGATGACGACCGATTTCTTCTTCGCGCGCAGCGCGACGACGTCGGCCGCGAGCTCCGCGACCGCGTCTTCCGCGGCGAGCGAGCTCGATCCGATCTTCACGACGACGCGCGTCGCGCGCGCGGCTCCCTCGCGGCTCGACGTCGCGAAAGCCGCGCGCGAATTCATGTACTCTGCATGCTTTCGTCGAACGCCGCGTCGAGCCGTCGCACGAGCCAGCCGGGCAACCCCGCGATCGCCGCGATCACGCCGTCCGTTGCTTGTGTGATCTGATCGCGGAGCTCCTCGGGCGACGCCGTCGTGTCCTCCGCGCGCGCGGACGTCGTGATCGTGCGCGCGATGGCGTGCTCGATCGCGCGCCGCACCTTGCGCGCCTCGTCTTCGTCGATGCGCACCGTGCGCGACTCGCGCGTCTCGAGGTAGCGCGCGAAGAGGTGACCGATCGCGTACGTCAAGAGCCCGCTCCGCACGGTGGGAATCAGCGTGAGCGGTCCGAGGCGCGCGAGCACGCGCGTCGTCGCGAAGCGCAACGCCGCGCCGAAGAGACCCTCCGGACCCTCCGCGAGACCGGGCCCCGCGAGCACGCGCCGCGCGTCCGGCGTGATTGACAAACCGAATCGCGCGCAGACGTCTTGCACGAGCGCGCCGCGCACGCGCGTCGCGAGCGAGCCCGGCAAGAACGGAATGGGCACGGCGGCAGCGGCCGCGCCGAGCACCGAGTACGTCCCGACGCGTCCCGCGCCGAGACGATCACGCGGATGCCCGAGCGCGTACGACGGGACGGAAGCAGGGACTCGATCGGATGCCACGGGATGAACCTAAGACAACGCGCCCGACATCGGCAAGAGCTCGACGACGAGGACATGCTCGGCGCGCGCGATCGCGACGAGCTCGTGCGTGGAAAGATCCTCCGGCATCGTCACGGTGAGCGCCGCGTCGTGCGGCGATTCCACGGTCGCGCCGCGCGCGCGGAGCTTGTCCGCGAAGGCGGTCATGTTGGACGCGTCAGCCGACGTGCGCAGCGTGAACGTTCGATCGCGCGTCGCGATTTCCGCCGGAAGCCCCGCGGTCACGAGGCGCGATCCCGCGAAGAGGAGCGCTTCGTCCGCGTTCAATCCGATCGGCGACGAGAGCGCGAGACGTCCCGCGAAGAACATCCAACGTTTGTTCTCGCACGCGGTGACGAAGAGCTTCGCGAGCGCGCGCGCCGCGCCGTCGGCGACGCCCACCGTGAAATCTTCGACGACGAGAATCTCCGCGCCCGTCGCGATCGCCGCGCAGAGAAGCGCGGCGCGTTTCACGGAGAGATCGAGCCCGCCGAGCGCCGCGCGCGCGGAGTCGTCGAGCTTGAGCGCGCGGATCGCCGCGTGCGCGCGCGTGCGTGCTTCGCTTCGCGGGCGACCCGCGAGCCGAGCGTTTTCGATCGCGAGATCTTCGACGCTCCACCGCGCGGGGACTGCGACGTCCGCCGGCGCGGACGCGACGAGCCCGCTTCGAAGCGCCTCGCGCGGGTGCATCCCGGCGACGAAGAGCTCGCCGGCCGTCACGTCGCGCATCCCCGCAGCGGCCGCAAAGAGCGAGCGCGGCGCACCCACGAACGCGACGCACGCGCCCGTCGTGGTCGCGTCGAGCTTCTCGATCGCGGGACCTTTGGCGTCGTCGACGCGGACGTTTTGGGCGCGGAAGAGCGGCTCGGACGAAGGCACGGACGGATGTTTACCGCGCAGGCACGCCGTTCGCTACGATGACGGTTGGAAAGGGGTTTCTGCGATGAACCTCGCGATTCGTGCGTCTTCCGAAGGGTCTTGTGCCCCCAACGCTAAGGTTTTCAGACCCCACATTTTGCCGGCTGTATCGGCGATGTGGCTCGTCGCTGCCATTCTCTCGGGTTGCAGCAACGACAGCCAAGTGACCTCACCGGCGATCGTCGGCATGACGGACACCACCCCTCCTTATTACAGCGTGGGCGAGACCACCTTGTACGAGGTGCAGATCCCCGTACCGCTTCCGTTCCGCGCGCCCGACGCCGACGAGCAGAAGCAGCTCGGCGCGCCCGCTGCGTGGTACGCGGCGTTCGGCGCGACGACTGCGCCGTGGGCACGCGTCGACGACGTGCAGACGACGATTCGCTTCACGATCACGAACCTCGACGACGAAGTGCACGCCGTCGAGCTCCTCGTCGATCCGTGGAACCCGCAAGTGATCTACAAGCCCGGCATCGAGGTCGTGAGCGACGAAGAGACGACGCCGGATTTGAGCGGCTACGATCGCTACTACGTGCTCGACAAGAGCTCGCGTCTCGTCGGCGAGCTCATTCCCGACGACACGCGTGAGCTCGCGGTCGATCTCGCGACCGTGATGAACATCAACACCACCGACCCGAACCTCGCGCAAGACGGCAACGGTCTGTTCAACCACACGTTCAATTTGCAAAATCGATCGACGGACGGCGACGCGCTCATCCAGAATTACATTCCGGATTCGACGACCATCCCCGCGATGGTGGGCTTCACGCTCGGTTTGCGATCGCTCACGCCGATGAACGTCGCGGTCGAGGTGACGGTCGACATCCAGGACATCAGCGGCAAGCGCATCATGCCGACGGGCACTCCGAGCGCGGACGACGTCCCGCTCCAAATGCCGACGGCGACGCTCGTCCCGCCCAAAGTCCAACCCGTCATGGACTGATGTGTTGGCGGAGAGCAAGGGATTCGAACCCTTGGTACCCTTGCGGGCACACCTGATTTCGAATCAGGCTCCTTCGGCCTCTCGGACAGCTCTCCGTGGGCGAACTTCGTGGATCACGTCCACCGTGTCAAGGACACTTGCGTCGTCGGCTCGCAGCGGAGAGAGAGGGATTCGAACCCTCGGTACCTTGCGGTACACATGATTTCCAGTCATGCACCTTCGGCCACTCGGTCATCTCTCCAAGATGCGAGGACGTGACTAGCACGGACGACGCGCGTCCACATCCCTGACTAGCGTCCCCACGCGGTGAGCGCGGCTGCGGTGGGTCCGTCGATGGACGGCGCGGCGCGCGCGGCTGGTTTTTTCGCCGAGTCCGCGAGGAGCTTGCGGACCGCTTCGCTCGCGATGGGCATGAACGGCGACGCGTCGCTCGCGCACGCAGCGTCGAGCGCAGGAACGCAGAGCTCCGTTTGCGTCGCATCCGTCTTCGCGAGCAAGCCCATCCAGCTCACGACCTGCCGCGATCCGATTTGCGAGAAGATGGGCCGCGAGCCGTCGTCCGACGGCGCGTCTTGGAGGTCCTCGCCTTCGAACGACTGCGGCGGCGCGAGGCCAAGCTCGCCGAGGACCGTAGTCGCGACGTCGATCGACGACGTCGGCGCGCGCACGTGCGACGCGACGGACTCGCCGGCCGAGTGCACGACGAGCAGCGTGGCGAGCGCGGTCTCGTCGACCGCTCCAGCGCTGTCGCGCTCCGCGTCGCCGAACGGAACGCGCGCGCCGGTCGCGACGTTCACGTCGCCCGTCACGATCACGCTCGTTTGACTCTTCACGCCGGCTTCGTCGAGCGCGGACTCGAGCTTCGCGAGGGCGGCGTCGTGCGCGGAGAGCGCGTACGCGTGGAGCGCCCACGCGCGTTTGCGATCGGCGTCGTTGAATCGCACGAGCGGCGGGACGTGCCGCGCGTGCGAGAGGATCTCCGCGGCGTGCGCGCCGGGCTCGATCGGTCCGGTGTAGTTCTCCGGCTCGAGCGACTTGAGCTGATCCGCGGGAACCTCCCACGGAGGGTGCCCTCCGCGCGCGTGGATCACGAGGAGAAACCTCTCGGATTTGTGCGCGCCGATCCACGTCGACGCTTCGTCGAACACGCGCACCGCGCCGCCGGGATCGGCGGGAAAAAAACTTTGGAACGTCTGGAAGCCGCGCCCGAATCCGAACGCGGCGGACGTCGTCGGATTCGCGGTGAAGAGCGCCGTCGACACGCCGGCTTCGCGCGCGGCCTCGCCGATCGTGATCGGGCTTGTGGCGAGCGCCGACGCGTCGCCGAGATCGCCGTGCTCGATCGGGAGGACCCCGGTCAGCATCGACGCGAACGAAGCGGCGGCCCACGTGCTCGTCGCGCGGTTCGCGTCGAACGTACGCCCCGTTTGCGCGATCGCGGAGAGCGCGGGGAGCTGCGCGGCGGACGCCTCCGTTTGGCCGAGGACGACGAGCACGACGTTGCGCGCCGCTCCGTCATGCGCTCCCGCGCGCGGTTTCTTCGCGCGCTCCGGCGCGCGGATTTTCGCTTCGGCGAGGAGCACGCGTGCGCCTTGCGTCGCTTGATCGACGCGCGCTTCGATCGCGAACGCGCCGTCGCGCGGCACCGCGACCGAAATCGATTTCCATCCGCTCGCGTCGTCGACGTGGATTTTCCCGAGCGAGACGGGCGCGGCGCGATCGCGCAGCGCGCGCACTTCGACGTCGCCCGATCCTTTGCCGAGCAATCCGACTTGCGCGTCGAACGTCGCGTTCTCGGGGAGCGCGATCGCGCACCGGACGAACGCAGGCGCTCGCAGCGCGAGCGCGCGACGCGGAACGCCTTGGAGCGTCTCGGTCGCGATCGAATCGTACGTCGGCGCGGCGTACGCCGGATCCGCTTCGGCGCCGACGCGAATCCAATCGATCTCGGCGGCCGCGTCGGGCGCTTTGCCGAGCCCGCCGAAGTGCACGACGAGCTCGTTCGTTCCGTTCGTGAGCTGCGCGGTGCTCGCGTGAAACGAGCGCACGTCGGTCTGATTCTTGGTGAGCGCCGCGCCGCCGACTTGTTTTCCGTTCAGCGCGATGCTGAAGCGCCTCGCGGCGAGCCCGCGAATGCGGATGTCGACGTACGCCTCGGCGCGATCGACGTCGCTCGCGCCCGCGACGGGACCCGCGAAGTGGAACGTGAGCGTGTGCGTGCTCACGCGATCCCACGTGGCGCCATCGTGCTCGGTGGACTCGAGCGCGCTCGTCTCGCGGATTCCGTAGAGCGCGTGCGCGGCGGGCGCGCCGAGATCGAGCAACACGCCTTCGTGACCGACGATGCACGCGTCGGGGTGCGCGGACCAATCGAGCAGGAGCGGCCGCGTCGTCGACACGCCGCCGTCGATCGCGCTCGTCGCGCCCGCGTCGTTCGTCGGCGTCGCGGTTTTGTTCCCGCACGCCGCGAGCGACGCCGCGCACGCGACGAGAAACCTACGGCCAGTCGACACGCGCGTTCTTCCCCGCGCGCACGTCCACCGATTTCGAACGCGCGCCGGCGCGGAGCTCGTGATTGCCGGCCGCGATCGCGGTCGATGCGCCGCGCCGCTCGCCGTCGACGAGCACGTCGGTGCCTTGCGGCGCGTGGATCTCGAGCCAGCCGTCGCCCTCGTGGACTTGCGCGCCGGCAGGAAGATCCGTGTAAAGTACATTGATCGGCGGCTCGGGCGATTCGGCGCTGCTCGTGGTGGGCTCGGCAGGTCCCGGCGCGGTCGACATGCGAAGCGCGACGAATCCGGCGATGCCGACGACGACGACGAGCGCGACCCACTTGAACGTGCCCGACTCCTCTTCGCGCTTCACGGCAGGAATCGAAATCGGTTTCGACGCGACCTTCGGCGGGCTCGCGGACTTCGTCTCGAGTTTCTTTTTTTCCTCGGGCTTCGGTTCGGGCTTCTGCGGTTTTTCTTCTTCTTCTTCTTCTTCTTCGACGTCTTCGAGCTCGAGCCTCGGCGTCGCGGGAGCCTGCGGGACGGAGGGCGTGATGAGCTGCGCTTCGTAGATCGTCTCGACCTCGGTGCGATCCTGCGGGGCGACTTGCGGAGGGTTCGACGAGCGCGCGCGGAGCGAGCTCGGCTCGACGATCGGCGCGGGCTCGGGCGACGCGGACACGCCGGGCGCTTCGGACGTCTCGCCGAGCTGCTTCATCACGGCGTCCTCGAGCGTGTTCGCGTTCTTCGCGGGCTGCGCGTCGTCGACCTTCGATCGACGCGCCTCCGCGAGCACGCGCGCTTCTTCGTCGAGAATTTGCTGCACGGACGCTTGCAGCGACGTCTCGACTTCGGCGCGCGCGGAGATTTTCGGCGCGGGCTTCGCGGGCGCGGGGGGCGGTGCCTTCTTCGCCTCTTGCGCGAGGATCTCCTCGATCGACGCATTCACGGAGCTCTCGTCGTCGCGCGCCTTCGCGATGATCGGCGGCGGCGTCATGCTCGGACGAATCGGCGAGAGCGGTGCGGGGTTGCGCGCGGGCGCGCCGCGCAAGATCGCGAGCGCCGATTCGATCGCGGGCTCGAGCACGTTCTGACCGTCCTCGTCGCGCACCGCGATCACCGCGCCGCGCGCGGCGAGATCGGTGAGCACGTCGTCGAGCAAGCTCGGAACGACTTGTCCTTCGAGGAGCAACGTCTTCGGCGACGCGCCCTTCGAGAGGCGCACGATGAGCGAGCGCGCGGGCTCGGGCGTCGCGCGCAAGTAGTGGTGCAGGATGTCGTCGTCGAGCTGGAGCGCGGCGATGCGCGTCGCGTGGGGACCGGTCGTGACGGCGATCGCGCCGCGCGCCGCGGCGATGTGCTTCTCGAGTTGCTCGGCGAGCGTGCCTTGGAGCTCGGCTTGGAGCGAGCCGGGCGTCGCGGGGGCGACGACGAAGCGTCCGGCGGACACGCCGAGCAATTCGCGGAGAACCTTCGGGCCACGCGCGAAATCGCCGTCGCTCGCAGAGCGCGTCGCGCGCTTCGGCGCGCCGTCGCGGAGCTCGACTTCGTAGAGGCACGTCGCGTCGCGAATCGAGACGCGCGCGTCTTGACGCAACGTCGCGACGAACTCGAGCAGCGATCGCACGGTGAGCCCGTCGAGACGACCGCGAACCTCGCCAGTTCCCTTGAGACGCGCCTCGACGCGCGCGCGCGGCCACAAAACTTCTCGCACGCGCGCGAGCACGCTTCGCGCGTCGCTCTCTTTGCGCAAGTAAGCCGCGGCGCTCGCGCCGAGCTCGCGCACGCGTTGGAGCAAATCCTCTTTCCACGAGAGAAGAATGACCGGCGTGTCGCGCAGCGCGACGTCGCGCTTCACCGCGCGTGACAGCGCGAAGCCGTCCATCTTCGGCATCAAGATGTCGCTGATGATCACGTCCGGCGACGTGCGCATCGCGAGCTCGAGCGCCGTCGTTCCGTCGAGCGCTTCGTGCACGACGCATCCGGTCGTGCGGAGAAGATCCGCGAGAAACCACGTGACGCCGGGATCGTCGTCGGCGACGACGATGCGCCGCCCTTCGAGCGTGACGTCCGCGGCCGCGCCGCGCCCGCGGCGCATGCGATCGGCACCGGGCACGTCGGGTTGGAACGCGAGCGCGACGGTTCCTTCGGGGCCCCCGCCCGCGAATCGCACCGCGCCGCCCGTGCGCGTCGTGACCACCTCGCGCACGCGCGCGATCGCGCCCCAAATCGCGGCCATCACTTCGGCGCCTTCGCCGAGCGCGACGCGCTTGCCGCGCGACTGCGTGTCCACCGCGCCCACGATCGCGCGACGCACCTCGTCCGCGAGGCGTTCGCCGAGCTGCTCGATCGTCGGCTCGCCGAGCGACATGCGCATCGTGCGTCCTTCGCGTTGATCGATCGCCTCTTCGCACACGTTTCGAAGCGCTTCACCCGAGTACGGCGCGGAGAGCGTGCGCGCGACGCCGAGCGCCGTGAATCGCGCCGCGGACTCCGTCGAAAATTTTCCGACGACGACGATCGGCACGGGCTCGGTGAGCGGATCGTCCGCGAGCGCTTCGACGAGCTCCGCGGCTTGCGCGAGCTGCGCGTCGATGACGACCACGTCCGGCGCGATCGCGCGCGCGAGACCGATCGCGTGCTGCGCGTCGTCGGTGCGCTCGCACTCGAGCCCGCGGTGCTCGTCTTCGACGAGCGTGTCGGCGATCGACTCGGGCCCGACGACGAGCACCGTCATCGGCGAGGTGGTCGCGGCGTCGATCGCAGCGGCCTCTTGCGCGTCGGGAATGGACGCCGCGGGCGCTGCCTTCACGCGTTCGGATTTTCGCGCGGAGTTCCACGCGAGCGCGGGGAGATCGTCGAGCGCGCGCGCGACCGTCGTCACGTTGCGGTGCGTCGTCGCGTTGTCCGGCTCGATCGACTCGATCGCGGCTTCGGCCTCCGCGAGCGACTGCGCCATCGCGTCGAACTTCATCATGCGCGCGCTCGTCCCGAGCGCGTGGAGCTTTCGGCGGAGCTCGTCGCGCGGCGCGCTCGCGCGAGGGTCCGCTTCGAGCGCCGCGAGCGCCTTGCGCGCGTCGGCGATCTTCCGCCCGAGCGACCCGACGAAGTCCGCGCGCGCCCCCTGGAGGCCCTCCGTCTCGTCTCGGACGCTCCGCTTCGCTCCGCCGTCCTCGGATTCCTTCTCGCCCATGTCGATCATTCTGCGCTAACACGGTGCGGCGATGGTGTCGATCCGTGGCGCACGTGAGGCCGATCTCGACCGGCTCATCGAGGTCCACGGCACCGCGTACCCCGACGATCGCCGCGCCGAAACGCGCCGCCTCAACTTCACGCAGAACCCGCTCGGCAAGCTCTCGGATCTGCGCGCCGCGCTCGACGGCAAGCGCATCGTCGGTCACGGGTTCGGGTTTCCGCTCGTCGCGTTCTTCGGCGGCGCGCGCGTGCCCGTCGTGGGCATCGCGAGCCTCGCGGTCGCGCCCGAGGCGCGCGGCAGAGGCGTCGCGCGCGCGCTCGTCGCGGCCATCGAACGGGACGCGCGTCGCGCGGGCGCGGTTCTGTGCATCTTGCACGCATTTCGCCACGGGTTTTACGAGCGATTGGGCTACGCGAACGTCGCGTGCAACCTGCGCTTCGTGTGCGATCCGCGCGCGATCCCGAAGGCGTGGATCGCGAAGGCGCGCGCGGCGGGTTTGCGCGCGGCGCGCGCCGCGGACGTCGCGACGCTCCGCGCGACGCACGAAGCCGTCGCGAAGACGCAGACCGGTTTCCTCGCGCGACCCGACGCGCTCTTCACGCGCATGCTCGCGAACGAGCGTCTCTATTTCGTCGTCGCGGGCGACTCGGGTTACGTGGCGTTCGAGACCGCGCAGCGCGAGGCGCACGACGAGACGCGCATCTTCGTCCGCGAGCTCCTCGCGCAGGACGACGAGACGCGCCGCGCGCTCTTCGGTTTTCTCGGCATGCAAGCGGGTCAAGCCGCAGCGATCGAATTCGAGACGCGCGAAGACGATCCCATCGCGTTCGCCCTCACCGACGTCGACAACAACCGATTCGGAAACGATCGCGTCGAGCACGATCTCGGCGGCATCGTCGCGGGCCCGATGATCCGCGTGCTCGACGCGCGCGCCGCGCTCGCCGCGCGCGGCTATTGGGCGGACGGCGCGATCGATCTCGCGATCGACGGAAGATCGATGCGCCTCGTCGTCGAACGCGGCCGCGCGACGATGGGCAAAGCGCGCGGCGCGCCGCTCGCGATGGACGCGCGCACGCTCGCGTCGATCGCGTTCGGCGGTTTGCGCGCGACGCGCGCCGCGAGCCTCGGTTTGCTCCGCGGGCGCGCCGCGTCGATCGACGCGGCCGACGCGCTCTTGTTCGTCCCGCCGTTCTTCACGCTGGATCGGTTCTAGATGGAACGCTCGCCTTGGCTCAGTCGATTCGGTTGCACGGTGGGCGTCGCGACGCTCGCTGCGCTCCTCGCGTCCGCGCCGGCCGCGCTGCGCCTCACGGGCACGGGCGACCTCGACGTCGCGCGCGCGTGGCTCACGACCGCCGGGCTCCTCGTCGGGCCGATGCTCGTGCTCGTTCCGCTCGCGCGACTCGCGCGCGAGAGCTTGCGCGGTTTGCTCGGCGAAGGCGGCGCGCTGGAGCGCGCGTCGGCCGCGACGTTCTTCGTGTGCGCGTGGCTTTGGATCGCGCAAGCCGTCGGCGCTGCGCTCCGCGCGCAGACGCACCAGCGCGCGCTCGGCGGCGTGACGTTCGCGGTGTTCGTCGTCGTCGCGTTCGTCGTGCTCGGGTTCGTCGCGCGGCGCCTCGCGCGCGTTCTCGTCGCGGTGCGCGCGCGTTTTCGCGCGCTCGGCGCGTTCGGCGCGCTGGCCATCGCGCTCCTCGCGTCGGCGCTCCTCGGGCTTCGCATCGCGCACACCGCGGCATCGCTCGACGACACGGCGCGCGCCGCGCTCGTCGACGGCGTCGCGATCGCGCTCTCGCTCGCGTTCTTCGCGCGAAAGACGTTCGACGACCGCCGCGTCCTCTCGCGCGTCGGCCCGCCTCTCGCCGTGCTCGCGCTCGTCGTCTCGATGCACACGCTCGCGACGTCGTTGCCCGCGCTCGGCGCGCTCGAGCACGTCTGCCCCGTCCATTTCGCCGTGATGCAGGTGTTCGCGCGCCTCAGCGTGTTTTAGCCGTCTCGCTCGCTGCTGGCGTTTTGACGCGAGCGTCATTAAGTTTCCGGACAAATGTACTCGTATCAGCAGAGACCTGCGGTCGTGCGTCGCGCGCCGCTCGAGTCACTCTCGTTTTTGCGTCGCGTCTATTTGCTGTTCACGGGCGGCGTTTGGTTCGCCGTGGCCGGCGCGCTGCTCGCGCTCTACGCGGGCGCGCCGGTCGAGCTCGCCGGGCGCACCGGCGCGACCGTGACGGTCCCACCGGTCATCGCGTTCGGGCTCCAACATTGGGTCGTGATGTTCATCGCGTACATCGGCGCGTTCTTCGCGGCGACGTTCATGCGGCGCATCCGCGGGCTCAACGTGATCGCGCTCTTCGGCTACGCGTTCGTGACGGGCTTGTTCGTCGCGCCGACCGTGTTCTTCGCGCAAGTGATGGCGGGCGCGGGGCACACGCTCGACGCATCTCCGGTGCGCGACGCGTTCTTGCTCACGGCGGCCGCGTTCGTCGGGCTCTCCGGTTACACGCTCGTCACGCGGAAAGATTTCTCGAACATCGGCGCAGGCCTCACGATCGGCCTCTTCGTTCTCATCGGCGCCTCCATCCTCGGAATATTCGTTCACGCGGCTGCGTTCCAGCTCGCCATCGCGAGCGTCGGCGTTCTCTTGTTCGCCGGATTCATCCTCTACGACACGAGTCGCATCATGCGCAGCGGCGAAGACGACGCGGTGGGCGCAGCGCTCAGTCTTTTCCTCGACATCGTGAACATGTTCCTCTTCTTGCTCCGCATTCTTTCTTCGTCGCGTGATCGGTGATGCGCGCGTTCGCGATCGCGCTCGCGTTCGTGCTCTTTGCGCTCGGGCCGCGCGTCGCGCGCGCGGACGACGCGGTGCGCGCCGCCAAGGGCATCGCGGTGCTCGCGGCGGACGGCGCGACGGACGCGGCGTGGCCGCTGGCGCGCGCCGTGTACGCGAGCGAGCTCCTTCGTCCCGAAGGGATCGACGACGAGCACGCGCGCGTCCTCGCGGGTGAAAAGCGCGAGACGCAGCAACCGTCGATCGTCGAGCTCCAAGAGCTCCGCGCGGGCGTGAAGGGGGACGACGCGGCGTCGCGACAAGTGCTCGGCGCGCTCGCGGACAAGCTGGGCGTCGCGTCGATCCTCGTCGTGTTCGCGCCGCCGAACGAAAAACCCACCGCGCAGCTCTTCGATGCGAAGTCGCGCACGTTCGACGCCGCGCGCTACTCGCCCGACGCGAACGGCGCGTGGGACGGCACCATCCGCTCTCTCGAGCGCCCGCTGCTTCCCGCGCCTGTCATCGCCGCACAATCGAGCGCGTCGGCGAGCTCCGCGGCGTCCACCGCGCCTGTTGCGCCGGGCAAGCAAGAACCGCACGAATCCAAATCGAAGCCATTTTACCAATCGCCGTGGTTTTGGGTCGCGATCGGCACCGCGGTTTTGGTCGGCGGCGGCATTCTGATCGGGACGCAGGTCCAAACAGGTGACACGATTCACTTGCAGCTGAAGATGCCATGAGGCGGCTCGTCGTTTTCTTCGCCTTGATCCTTTCGATCGTCTTCGTCGGCGCGCGCGCGCGTGCCGAGGGGGAAGCGGTCGAGATGGCGCCGCGCGACACGCCGCTCATCCTCGAGCCGCAGTCGGTGAAGATTCCGGCGATCGCGAGCGACATGACCTCGCGCGATCGCGATTGGCTCAAGCTCGCCTACCCGAAGAGCATCGAGTCGCGCGCGCAGGCGCTGATGGACACGAGCGACGCGTTCAAGCACGAGCTCTCCGTGTGGTTCGGCCTGGACGCGAACGAACGCGCGCTGCTCGAGCACGTCGAGGTGCGCCTCGCGCGAACCCAAGAGGACATGAACGCGCTCGCGCCCGTCGGGATCCCGCCGCCGCGCTACGCGGTGGGCGTCGCGTATCCCGCGCTCCACTTGATTTTGATTTCGCTGCGCGAGCCGAAGACCGCGGAGGCCACCGATCTCGACGAAGTGCTGCGTCACGAGCTCGTGCACGTCGCGCTCTTCGACGCGACGCGAGGTCGTCACGTGCCGCTCTGGTTCAACGAAGGTCTCGCGGTGTACGCGTCGGGCGAATCGAGCTTTCTCCGCACGCGCACGCTCTGGGACGCGACGCTCTCGAAGACGATTCTCCCGCTCGAAGATCTCGACAAAGGTTTCCCGCAAGAAAACCAACAGGTGAGCATCGCGTACGCGGAGTCGGCGGACTTCGTGCGATTCCTCCTGCGCGACGAAGACCGCGCGCGCTTCGGCTCGCTCATCGAGCGCGTCCGCAAGGGCACGCCTTTCGATCGCGCGCTCGCGGACGCGTACGGCGACTCCACGCGCAAGCTCGAGTACCAGTGGCGCGAAGAGCTCGACAAGCGCTTCAGCTTTTGGCCCGTGCTCACGGGGAGCTCGATGCTCTGGGCGCTCATCATGGGCGTCCTCGTCATGGCGTACGTTCGTCGCAGAAGGAAAGCGAAGGAGACGCTCGCGCGCTGGGCGCGCGAAGAGGCGGAAGAGGATCGCCTCCGCGCCGAAGTCGTCGCCGCGCGCGACGAGACCGCGCTCGTCGTGCGCCGCAGCGTGCCGACCGTCGAGCACGACGGCGAGTGGCACACGCTTCACTAGAGCGCATCGCGACGGGCTCGCGGCCAGGCTCGCGCGGACGACGTGACTAGTTCGGTTGGAGCGTCGGGCAACCGGCGACGACGCGCACGTTGAGCACGTCGCCGTTCATCACCTCGCTGCACGCGTTTCCGACGAGCGTGATCGTCGCGCCGTCGAGCGTCCAACCGTTCACGGGATCTTGCGGCACGGCGACGTTGTCGAAATAAACGTTTACGTGGGAAGGATCGGGCGGCGGCTCTTTGAGCGCGAACGTGCACGTCGCGGTGATCTTCGCTGCAATCTGCGAGAGCGCGGTCTCGAACGCGGCTTGGTCGGTCGTGTCGACGGCGTAGTAGAGCGGCTCCTCGGCGCGCGCGGTGCCGCCCGCGATCGCGACTTGATCGAGCAGCGACGCGTAGGGACCGCTCCCCGGCACGCCGATGACGTACGTCGGAATTCCCGCGGCGGCGATCGCGCTCACCGCGTCGATCGTCGGTTGCTCGTCGAGGCAGTCGAGCGGACCGAAGATGCTTGGGTCGCAGCAGTTCGTCGGCGCCACGCAGCCGGGCTCGTCTTCGATGTCGTCGATGCACATCGACGCGTCGCACGTCGCGAGCGGATTGCAGTTCGGCCCACCGTCGGTCGCGAGGATCACGAACGTCTTGCCCGAGAGGTTTTGAAGCAGAGGGAGCAGCGCGCTGAGCGTCGCGGCGGTCGGCGTGCCACCCTCGGGCGGCGCGGACGTCACCGCGAGCAGCGCGGTGGTCGTCGGACCCTGCGTGCCCGCTGGCGCGTCGCCGGGCCGTACGGGCATCACCTGCGCGCCCACTGCGCACGCGTCCGTGCTGTTCGCGTTCGGGAACATCGCCGCGCCGAAATTCGCGCGCGGCCCGAGGTTCTTCATCACGTCCGCGACGACGACGCGAATCGTCGACCACTTGTTCTCGTCGCCCATGCTGCCGGAGTGATCGAGCACCAAGTAGAGGTTCGGCGCGTCGACGAGGAGATCGAGCTCCGTGCACGCGCAGACGCCGAGCGCGGGACCCGCGTTGCACGTCGGTACCGCGGCTTCCGCGAACACGAAGCCGTCCGGCGCGCCCGCTTCCGGATCGGGCGCGTCCGAGATGAGCGGCGGTCGAGCTTCGCCGCACGCGATCGCGATCGCCGCGACGGTCACGATGCTCGAAGCGCGCAAGCCCATCGAAACAAGGTTAGCATCCGTCTGACGTGGAAGAAGGAAAGCCGGCTCTTGGTCTCTTCCATGCCGTGCTGAAGTGGATCGTCTGGGTCGTCCTTTTCGCCTCACTCGCGACGATCACGGACTCGCCGCTCGAAGCGGTTCGGTACGAAATCGCGCCGCCCCCGCTGCCGGCGGACGTGACGGAGCGCGACGCGTCCGTGACCGCGACGACGAAGGACGAGCGCGGCGATCCCGTTCGCGCGCGCGTCGAAGTGCTCACCGAAATCGGCGGAAAAGTTTATCGCGCGGGCGGCGGTCGAACCGACGCCAAGGGCACGACGAAGATCGATCGGCTCGCGCGCGGCCGCGCGTGGGTGATCGCCGAGGCCGACGGGCGTGCGCGAGCGTCGACCGCGGTGATCCTCGTGCCGGGCGATCGCAGCGTCGAGCTCGTCCTCGGACCGGAGCACACATTCGACGTGAACGTCGTCGACGAAGGCGGG
>Ga0335078_10000823_pt1 | contig 47320 bp, 43 predicted proteins | sample Lox_Sample_32_FD_206711 | JGI IMG/M metagenome (GOLD analysis project Ga0335078, IMG submission 206711) | Soil microbial communities from Loxahatchee National Wildlife Refuge, Florida, United States - Lox_Sample_3.2 | ecosystem: Environmental > Terrestrial > Soil > Wetlands | place: USA... | reverse complement strand
GGACAAACACGCCCCCTACATGGCCCGATTAATTCGAAATAGATAGTTATGAGCCTCAAGCAACTAGCGAGCCAGCTGTGACGGCCGGGAGTAGCAGCGCGAGCCAAGCGGCAGCGGCAGCGGCAGCGGCAGCGGCAGCGGCAGCGGCAGCGGCAGATGAATATCCGGCTAGAGGAGGGGTTCGGTGAGGTTGACCGTGTTTCCGTCGGGATCCAGGATATGGGCTACGCGCTGCCCCCAGGGCATGTCGTTCGGCGGGCCGAGGACACGGCCGCCTAGGGCCTCGACGTGCTCAAGCAGGCTCTCCACGTCTCCGACGCCCAGGTCAGCGACGTTCACGTTGAGCAGGATCCGCTGCGGGACGGCGATGTCGGCGTCCGCGTCGGCCACCACGCCGAGCTCGGCGTTGCCGAGCTGCAGGCCTACGTAGAAGGCTGGCCCGTCCTCCGGCATGCGGGAGATCTCCACCGCGCCGAGCAGCGCCTTATAGAAGGCCAGCAGCAAGGGCAGGCTCGGGGTCACGATGACCGGCTGAAGCGTGGCGGGCATTCTTCCTCCCGCCATCACCTACCCGGCTCGCTGCCCGTCATGTGTGAGAGATCCGAGGCCGGGGACGGTCAGGGTTTGATCGCGGGCACCGGCAGCCATTCGCCGGTCAGGGTGGAGGCGTACTGCCGACCCGAGGGAGTGGTCCACACCAGGATGCCGGGGCCTGGCCGGTCGAGTTCCCAGCCCCGCGGGACCTCAGCGCGGCCGACCTCGATGTCGGCGGCCACACGGGCCATGTGCGCCATGGGCGACTCGTCGTCATCGTCGTCCTGCGCATCGAATTCGTCCCATGCGTCGCCGTAGTCCTCCTCGGCGTCGTCATCGAAGTCCCGGCCGACGAGGCCATGATCGCACAGCCCACAGTCCTGCTCATTAGATTCGATCATTTCTCGGCTCCCTTCTGAAAGGTAGAAATTCTGTTCAGAAGGGAGCGTAGCGGCCATTGGTGTCATTCCGGCGCGGCCGGTCAGTTACTGGCCGGGTGCCAGACGGTCTTGGTCTCCAGGTAGGTGAGCATGCGGTCCAGGCCGGGGGCCAGGGTCCAGTCCTCGTCACCGGGCTTGACCACCCGCTTGAGGTTCTCCGCCGCGGCGACGGCCAGGTCGTCGGCGGCCGGCCTGGTCGCGCCGGACAGGTCGATCGCGTTCACGTCCATGTGCGAGGCCAGCCAGGGCGCGATCTCTTCGGTGCGCCCGGTCAGCACGTTGATCACGCCACCGGGCACGTCGGAGGTCGCGAGCACCTCGGACAGCGACACCGCGGGCAGCGGGCAGCGCTCGCTGGCCACCGCCACCACCGTGTTGCCGCTGACCACCGCGGGCGCCACCACCGAGACGAAACCGAGCAGGCTCGAGGCCTGCGGCGCGATCACGGCCACCACGCCGGTCGGCTCGGGCAGCGAGAAGTTGAAGTACGGCCCGGCCACCGGGTTGGCGGACCCGCGCACCTGGGCGAGCTTGTCCGCCCAGCCGGCGTACCAGACCCAGCGGTCGATGGCCGCGTCCACCACGGCCTCACCCTGCCGGGCGCCGAGGCCCTCAGCCGCGCGTACCTCGGAGACGAACTGAACGCGGCGGCCCTCGAGGAGTTCGGCGACGCGGTACAGCACCTGCCCGCGGTTGTAGGCGGTGGCCGCCGACCAGCCGCCGAACGCCTTCCGCGCGGCCGTCACGGCGTCCCGTGCGTCCTTGCGCGAGGCCAGCGCCGCGTTGGCCAGGAACCTGTCCTTCTGGTCGGTTACCACGTAGGACCGGCCGCTCTCGGAACGGGGAAAGGCTCCGCCGATGTACAGCTTGTAGGTCTTGCGCACGGCGATGCGGCTAGGCACTGCGGTATCAGACATCGAGGTACGCCTCCAGCCCGTGCCGACCGCCTTCCCGGCCGTAGCCGGACTCCTTGTAGCCCCCGAAGGGCGACGTCGGATCGAACTTGTTGAACGTGTTCGCCCACACCACTCCGGCCCGCAGCCGGGAGGCCATCCACAAGATCAGCGATCCCTTCTCGGTCCAGACGCCGGCTGACAGCCCGTACGGCGTGTTGTTGGCCTTCTCTACGGCCTCGGCCGGCGTCCGGAACGTCAGCACCGAGAGCACCGGGCCGAAGATCTCCTCCCGCGCGATGCGGTGCGCCTGCGACACCCCGGTGAAGATCGTGGGCGGGAACCAGAAGCCCTTCACCGGCAGCTCGCACGGCGGCGACCAGCGCTGCGCGCCCTCCGCCTCGCCAATCTCGGACAGCTCGCGGATCTTGGCCAGCTGGGCGGCGGAGTTGATGGCGCCGACGTCGGTGTTCTTGTCCAGCGGATCGCCGAGCCGCAGGGTGGCCAGCCGCCGCCGCAGCGACGCCAGCACGTCGGAGTAAACCGACTCCTGCACCAGCAGCCGCGAGCCGGCACAGCAGACGTGGCCCTGGTTGAAGAAGATGCCGTTCACGATGCCCTCGACCGCCTGGTCCACGGGCGCGTCCTCGAACACGACGTTGGCGGCCTTGCCGCCCAGTTCGAGGGTTACCTTCTTGCGTGTGGGAGCGCAGGCGCGGGCGATCTGCTTGCCGACCTCGGTGGAGCCAGTGAACGCCACCTTGTCGATGCCAGGGTGCTCCACCAGCGCCCGGCCGGTCTCCCCCGCCCCGGTGACGATGTTGACCACGCCCGGCGGCAGGTCGGCCTGCTGGCAGATCTCGGCGAACGCCAGCGCGGTCAGCGGCGTCGTCTCGGCGGGCTTGAGCACCACCGTGTTGCCGCAAGCCAGCGCCGGGGCGATCTTCCAGGCCAGCATCAGCAGCGGGAAGTTCCACGGGATGACCTGGCCGGCCACGCCGAGCGCGCGCGGTGCCGGGCCGTAGCCGGCGTACTCCAGCTTGTCGGCCCAGCCGGCGTGGTAGAAGAAGTGCGCCGCGACCAGCGGGATGTCCACGTCGCGCGACTCGCGTATCGGCTTGCCGTTGTCGAGCGACTCGAGCACGGCGAGCTCGCGCGCCCGTTCCTGAATGATCCGGGCGATGCGGAACAGGTACTTGGCCCGCTCCCGGCCCGGCATGGCCGACCAGGTGTGCTCGTAGGCCTTGCGCGCGGCGGTCACGGCCCGGTCCACGTCGGCGGGACCGGCCTCGGTCACCTCGGCCAGGACCTCCTCGGTGGCCGGCGAGATGGTCTTGAACGCGTGGCCGTCCACGCCGGGGCCGAACTCGCCGTTGATGAAGAGCCCGTAGGACTCGCGCAGCGAGACGATGGACCGCGACTCCGGGGCCGGCGCGTACTCGAACTTAGGCATGTCAGTCCAGGGTGAAGTAGTCGGGACCCGAGTAGCGGCCGGTCATCATCTTGGTCCGCTGCATGAGAAGGTCGTTCAGGAGGCTGGAGGCGCCCAAGCGGAACCAGCGGGGGTCCAGCCAGTCCTCCCCCGTCGTCTCGTTGACCAGGACCAGGTACCTGATGGCGTCCTTGGCGGTGCGGATGCCGCCGGCCGGCTTGACGCCGACCTGGCGGCCGTGGCTCTCCCGGAAGTCGCGCACGGCCTCCAGCATGACCAGCGTCACCGGCAGCGTCGCGGCCGGGGTGACCTTGCCGGTCGAGGTCTTGATGAAGTCGGCCCCGGCCAGCATGGCCAGCCAGGACGCCCGCCGCACGTTGTCCAGCGTGACCAGCTCGCCGGTCTCCAGGATCACCTTGAGATGAGCTGTACCGCAGGCCTGTTTGACCGCGGCGATCTCGTCGAAGACGAGCTGGTAGTCCCCGGCCAGGAAGGCGCCGCGGTCGATCACCATGTCCACCTCGTCGGCGCCCGCCGAGACCGCGTACTTCACGTCGGCGAGCTTGACCTCCAGGCTGGTCCGCCCGCTGGGGAACGAGGTGGCCACGCTGGCCACGTGCACCCCGCTGCCCTTCAGCTCGGCCGCGGCGACGTGGGCCAGGTCGGGGTACACGCAGACGGCGGCGACCATCGGCGCGGTCGGGTCGGCGGGGTCGGGGCGCTTGGCCTTGGCGCACAGCGCGCGGACCTTGCCCGGCGTGTCCTGGCCCTCCAGCGTGGTCAGGTCGATCATCGAGATGGCCGCCTCGAGCGCCCACTGCTTGGCCGTGGTTTTGATGGACCGGCTGGCCAGCGTGGCCGCGCGCGCTTCCGCGCCCACCCGGTCCACGCCGGGCAGCCCGTGCAGGAAGCCGCGCAATTCTCCGATGGCCTGCGTTGGTGCACTCATAGGCCCATTCTTACTCCAGGCTGGGACCGGAATGGAATGTCGGTACCGTGGCCGGCAATGCCGCCATGGAACTCAACGGAGTGACCGCACGGCCTCGATCACGCGGCCGAGGGCGATCAGCCGCTCCTCGCCGCCGGGCGGCCCGGTGAGCTATCGTCCCGAAGCTAAGAAGTCACGGAAGGTTCGCCTGGACGTCATGGCGGCTGCGATGTCGCGATCTGTTGATGTCGCACGGTGTGACCATGAGGGTCGCGATCATCACCGAGTCCTTCCCGCCCGACGTCAACGGTGTCGCCCACTGCGTGCTGCGTGTCGCCGAACTCCTCGCTCGAGGCGGCCATCACCCGCTCGTCATCGCCCCCCAGCCGCCACGAGCTAGGCGGGGCGAGGAGCCTTCGTACCCCTTCGCGGTGGTGCGGGTGCCCGCGGTCCCGCTGCCCGGTTACCCGGGCTTCCGGCTCGGTCTGCCCGGCCGGCGGGTCCGGGCCGCGCTCATCCGGCACCGGGCCGAACTGGTGCACTTGGCCAGCCCGGTCGTCCTGGGGGCACACGGCGCCGCCGTGGCCCGCCGGCTCGGCCTGCCCACGGTCGCGGTATACCAGACCGACCTGCCGTCCTACGCCCGGGCCTACCGGTTCGGCCGGGCCGGCGAGGCGTTCGCCTGGCGATGGCTGCGCGGCATCCACAACGGCGCGGTGCGCACGCTGGCCCCGTCGACGGTCACCGCGACCGGCCTGCTCGGCCAGGGCATCGAGAACGTCTGGCTGTGGGGACGCGGCGTGGACACGCAGCGCTTCCACCCGGCCAGGCGCAGCCCGCGGATCCGGGCCGAGCTGGCGCCGGGAGGCGAGCTGATCGCCGGGTACGTGGGCCGCCTGGCCACCGAGAAGCGAGTCGACCTGCTGGCCGGGATCACCGCGCTGGACGGGGTCAGGCTGGTCATCGTGGGCGCCGGGCCGGCCGCAGCCGCGCTGAGCCAGCAGCTGCCGGGCGCCGTCTTCCTGGGCGAGCGCCGGGGCGCCGAACTCGCGGCCATCTACGCCAGCCTCGACATATTCGTGCACAGCGGCCCGTACGAGACGTTCGGCCAGACGCTGCAGGAGGCGGCGGCGAGCGGCCTTCCGGTGGTCGCCCCGGCGGCCGGAGGGCCGCTCGACCTGGTGGAGGAGGAGGTGACCGGATACCTGGTGCCGCCGTCGGATCCGGGGGCGTTCACCGCCGCGGTGGCCCGGCTGGCCGCCGACCCGGCGACGCGCGCGGCGTTCGGCGCGGCCGGACGGCGCACGGTCCTCGGCCGCACCTGGCCCGCGCTGACCGAGGAGCTGACCGGGCACTACGCAGCCGTCCTGCGGTCGACAGGGGGGTCCCAGGGCGGCAAGGGGGCCAGGAAACCGGCCCAGGTCACCACGTGAGGATCATCCGGCTGGCGAACTTCGTCGCGCCGCACTCCGGCGGGCTTCGCACCTCGCTGGCCGAACTCGGCGCGGGTTACCTGGCCGCCGGGCACGAGCCGGTGCTGGTCATCCCGGGCGACCGGGACGGCGACGAGCGATGCGCACAGGGCCGGGTGATCACGCTGCGCGCGCCGCGGGTGCCGTTCACCGGCGGATACCGGGTGCTGTGGCGCAGGCGGCGGCTGGCCCGGCTGCTGGCCGCGCTGCGGCCGGATGCCCTGGAGGTCTCGGACCGGACCACGCTGCGCTGGGCCGGCCGGTGGGCTCGCGAGCACGGCGTGCCCGCGGTCATGGTCTCGCACGAGAGCGTCACCGCCCTGCTGAAGCTGACCCTGCCGGGGCCGGGCCGGCTGAGATCGGCACTGTCCCGCGTCGTCGCCGACTGGCTCAACCGGCGCACCGCCCGGGCCTATCACCGGATCATCTGCACCACCGGCTGGGCGGCGGCCGAGTTCGGGCGGATCGACGCGGGCAACGTGGTCCGCGTCCCGCTCGGCGTGGACCTGGACACGTTCGGCCCGCGAGCAGGGCGGGTCCGTACCCGGTACGCCGGCGAGGGCCAGATCCTGCTGGTGCACTGCGGCCGGCTCTCGGCGGAGAAGAGGCCGCAGCGCTCGCTGACCACGCTGGCCACGCTGCACGCCGCGGGCCTGCCGGTCCGGCTGGTGGTCGCGGAACCGGAAAGTACGGGGCTTGCGCGGGTGAACCTGAACGTCTTAAGCAAGCCTTCAGGAAACTTGGAGCTTCACGAGTGCTTACCTTCGGCTCGGCTCAAGGTGCGGAACCGATTCTCACAGTGTAACGAAAAGACGTAGCCGCACCGCGGCAGTGAGTTGAGGCAACACCCATGAGCCAGACCTACGACCCGAACAGTCCGGAAAACGGGCCGGAGCACGGGCAGGGCTATGCGTCCGGACCAGGTTGGGCCGGCTATGCCACCGTGCCGCCGCCGCCACCGCGGCGGAATCACAAGCGCGGGCTGATCCTGACCGGCGCGGTCGCGCTGGCCGCGGGGGCCGCCACGGGCGGGTTGATCGGCAGCATGCACGGGGTGACGGCGAGCACGATGACCGCCGCCTCCCGGACGCCATTGTCCGCGACCCAGATCGCACAGCGGGTGGATCCCGCGCTGGTCGACGTCGTGTCCACCGAGGGCGACCAGGGCGCGACCGCGGCGGGCACCGGCATCGTACTGACATCCAACGGCGAGGTGCTCACCAACAACCACGTGATCCGGGGCGCCACCTCGATCAAGGTCACCGACGTGGGCAACGGGCGCACCTACACGGCCAAGGTGGTCGGCTACGACGCGAGCCGGGACGTCGCGGTGATCCAGCTGCAGAACGCGTCCGGCCTTACCACCGCCAACCTGGGCGACTCCTCCAGCGTGCAGGCCGGCGATGCCGTGACCGCGCTGGGCAACGCGGGCGGCAAGGGCGGCACCCCGTCGGTTGCCACCGGCGCGGTCACCGCGCTCAACCAGTCCATCACCGCCTCGGACGAGGGGTCCGGCGTCAACAGCGAGCAGCTGACCGGGCTGATCGAGACCAACGCGGACATCCAGCCGGGTGACTCGGGCGGCGCGCTGGTCAACTCCTTCGGCCAGGTGATCGGCATGAACACCGCGGCCTCCAGCGGCACCCAGTTCCAGTCCGAGTCCGGCCAGTCCGCCGCGCAGGCTTACGCCATCCCGATCGACAAGGCGGAGTCCATCGCCAAGCAGATCGGGGCCGGCCAGGGCTCGTCCACCGTTCACATCGGCGCCACCGCCTTCCTCGGCATCGAGACCGACGGCAGCAACTCGGGCAGCGGTTCGGGTGACTCCGGCGGCTTCGGCGGCTTCGGCGGCTTCGGCGACGGCAGCGGCTTCGGCAGCCAGGGCGACGGCAGCGGCTCCGGCGGCAGCGGCACCAGCAGCGGCGTGACCATCGCCGGCACGCTGTCCGGCTCCGCGGCGGCCAGCGCCGGCCTGACCGCGGGCGACACGATCACCTCGGTGGGCGGCCAGGCGGTCTCCTCGACCAGCGACATCCAGCAGGCCCTGGTCAAGTACCACCCCGGCGACAAGATCTCGGTCAGCTGGGTCGACCAGAGCGGGCAGTCGCAGACGGCGACCGTGACGCTGGCCTCCGGGCCCGCGGCATAAAACCCGGGGCGGGTAACCCTGCAGCCCACCCCGCACGCCAGTGATCCCCGGCCACCCCCGGGGGTCACTGGCTTCGCCGTCTTTCAACCCGCCGGGGCGCCAGGGGACGGCGGGAACGATAGAGCCGACCCGTTCGGGATAAAAATGACATGACGGCGGCGAGAGGAGAAGCGGTGCGCGCGGCGAGACTGCACGCGGTGAGTGACCTGCGGGTGGCGGACGAGCCCGAGCCGGCGGTCGAAGGGTCGGGGCCGGGGACGAGCCTCGTGCGGGTCACCGCGGTCGGCATCTGCGGCTCTGACCTGCACTGGTGGGATGAGGGCGCGATCGGCGACGCCAGGCTCACCCATCCGCTGGTGCTCGGCCACGAGGGCGCGGGGGTGATCGCGGACGGGCCGCGGCGCGGCGAGCGGGTGGCGATCGACCCGGCGATCCCGGACGAGACGTGCCGGGCCTGCCGGGCTGGCTACCGGAACCTGTGCTACCGGATCAGGTTCTCCGGCCACGGTGAGACCGACGGCATGCTCCGCGAGGTCATGGCCTGGCCTTCTGGCTTGCTGCATCCCCTCCCCGACGGCGTGTCCGACGCCGACGGGGCCATGCTGGAGCCGCTCGGGGTGGCGATCCACTCCGCCGATCTGGGTCACCTGCCGTTCGCCGGGGCGGCCGCAGTGATCGGCTGCGGCCCGATCGGGCTGCTCCTCATTCAGGTGCTGAAGGCGGCCGGCGCGAGTTCGGTGCTGGCGGTCGAGCCGCTGGCACACCGGCGGGATGCGGCCGCGCGGATGGGAGCGGACCAGGTGACCGGCTCCGACGCCGCCCTGGACGACGCGGGGGTGGACGTGGCGTTCGAGGCGGCCGGGAACGATGAGGCGGTCGGGCTGGCCATGGCCGCGGTACGGCCCGGCGGGCGGGTGGTGCTGGCCGGTATCCCGGGCGATGACTCGATCGGGTTCGGCGCGTCGCTCGCGCGGCGCAAGGGACTGACGATCGCGATGGTGCGCCGGATGAACGAGGTATACCCGCGGGCGATCGGCCTGGCCGCGCGGGGGGTGGTGGACCTCGGCTCGGTGGTGACGAGCCGGTTCGGCCTCGGCGAGGTCCGGGAGGCGTTCGCGGACGGGGCCAAGCGCACCGGGCTGAAGGTCGTCGTCGAGCCGCAGCGCTAATCGCTAGGGTGAGTGGATGCGCTCGGCACGGCTCGCGGTGGTCCTGGACGTAGCCTGCGTGCTGGTGTTCGTGATCATCGGCCGGGCCAGCCACCGGGAGGACCTGACCGGCGTCGCGTCGACGGCGTGGCCGTTCCTGGCCGGCCTGGCGGGCGGCTGGCTGGCGACCGCCGGCCTGGCCGGGCGGGCGTGGCGGCCGTCCGGGCTGTGGCCGGGCGGGGTGGGCGCGTGGCTGGGCGCGGTGGTGCTGGGCATGCTGTTCCGGGTGGTGTCCGGGCAGGGCACCGCGCCCGCGTTCATCGGCGTCGCGCTGGCGTTCCTCGGCCTGTTCCTGCTCGGCTGGCGCCTGCTGGCCCGGCTCCTGCCCGGCCGGCTGGGCTGGCTCAGGCGCTGACCGGGGCACGGTCCAGACCGATGTCGTAGCCTTCGCCGATGCTCGCGATCCCGGCCAGCTCGTAGCTGGTCAGCACCTCGATGGACAGCTCGTGCAGGCGGCGGGTCTTGGCCGCGCAGCAGTCGGCCAGCACGGTCACCGGGAAGTCGCGCATGAACGCGGAGCGCACCGTGGTCTCCACGCACAGGTTCGTGACCACTCCGCAGACGACCAGCTCGCGGACGTCGAGGCCGCGCAGCAGCGGCTCCAGCGAGGTCCACTGGAAGGCGTCGAAGCGTACCTTGTCGACCAGCAGGTCTTCGGGCCCGCAGCCGAGTTCGTCCACCACCTCGGCGTCCCAGAAACCGGCGGCCAAGCCATTGACCCCGGCCAGGGCGGGGCTGTTCCTGATCAGCGCGGCGCCCTCGTCGGGGCGGCCCGGCCGGTACAGGTGCCGGGTGAACACCACCGGGATCGCGGCCCGCCGGGCCTGGCCGACCGCGACGGCGGCGTTGCTGACGGCGGCTTCGGCGCCGTCCAGCCCCCTGCCGATACGGGGGAACGAGCCGTCCGGATGGCAGAAGCCGTTCTGCATGTCCACGACGAGCAGCGCCCGGTTTGTCATGTGTCCACCTCCAGCGCAGGTCGATCGCTATTTACGGTAACCGGGAGCGGGCCCTGTGACCTAGGAGCCTGCCGTCTCGGCACGGTCGATGGCCCGCAGGACGCCGCGGAACAGCCGCTGCCGGCTGAACGCCATCCGGGTGGCCCAGAGCCCGGCGGTCGCCGCCGCCTCGCTCAGCGGGCCGCCCGGGCCGCCGTACATCCGGCGTGCCCAGCCCGGCAAGGTCGCAAAGGCCAGGACCGCCACCGGCGGCAGGCCCAGCTTCAGCGCGCGGTTGCCGTCGGGCACCGGGGGGTGGAACGTCAGCCGCAGTGCCTGCTTCGCCTCGTCGCATGCGTACAGCCTCGGCCTGATCCGCTTGTAGTAGGCGTCGAGTCCGGCCATCGAGGCCGGCGCTGCCGTCCGGTCGATACCGATGAGTTCCGCGCTGGTCCGCTGCTCGGCCACGAAGGCGTCGAGATCAGCGGCGGAGAACGGCAGCCGGCTGCGCCGGGCTATGTCGGCGCAGGAGGCGACCTCGCCGCAGTGCACCCACAGCAGCAACTCGGGGTCGTCGACCCGGTACCGGGTACCGTCGGGGTCGGTTCCGCTGAGCGAGTCGTGGATCTTGCGCACGCGGCGTCCGGCGCGTTCGGCCTCGGCGGTCGTCCCGAACGTGCGCGTCTCGATGAACGTCCTGGTCCGCCTCAGCCTGGCCCACGCATCGGCCGGCTCGGTGATGGTGGCGGCGTTCTGCAGCGTGCCGCGTATCACCCGCGGATGCAGGGCCTGCAGGTACAGGGCACGCAGGACCGCTACCCACATGATCCGGCTGGTCATGATCTGCCAGGTCACCGACTGGGGACCGAACAAGCCGTCGTCATCCCGGTCGGGATCGAACGGGCTTGTGTACCGGTAGGGGGTGTAGGACACGTCATCCAACCTCAGTCCGGGTCGGCCGCGATCAGAGTTGAGCCGCGCCGATCACCCTCGTCAAGAATATCGCGTGCATCCCGCCTGGCGCAGTAACCGCGTGTCGGGCGACGATGACGGCCTGATCATGACGGCGCTTCCCGTGGGCTGTGGCACCCGTTCTATAACGAATTGATAACGGGAGTACGGGCAGGCTTCGGCCGGGCCAGGTGTCGGAAGATGATCGTGTATGCGCGTATGTATGCGCATACATGAAGGGATGTCTCCGGGTGAGGGACAAGCCGAGCGTCTACGAGGTGGCGCGGCTCGCGGGGGTGTCGACGGCCACGGTGTCCCGGGTGCTGGCGGGGTACGAGCGCGTGCTCCCCCGGACCAGGGACAAGGTGCTCATCGCGGTCACTGAGCTCGGCTACGTGCCGAGCGGCGCGGCCCGGGACCTGGCCGCGCGGCGCACCGGCGTGCTCGGGCTGTGCTTCCCCGACCTGGACACCGAAGACGGCGACGGCGCCTACTGGTATGACGAGGTGATCCGGGGCATGGAGCGGGCCGCCCGGCGCAGGGGGTACGCGGTGCTCATCGCGGCCAGCCACCACCGGGACGACAGCGGCCTGGTGCTGAGCATCGCGGGACGGTGCGACGGACTCGTGGTGCTGGCCCGTACCGCGCCTCAGGCCATGATCGACCACGTCGCGGCGCGCATCCCGGTCGTGCTGCTGGCCACCGAGGAGGGCGGGGGCAGGCCGGACCGGGCCATCGACCACCTGGCCGTGGCCAACGAGACCGGGGCGTACCAGGTGACGGCGCACCTGGCCGACGGGCACGGCTACGCCAGCATCTGCTTCATCGCCGGACCGCCCGACTCACCGGACTCGGCCCGCAGGCTGGACGGGTTCCGGCGGGCCACCGCGGGGCTGCCGGAGACACGCGTGTACCACGGCGACTTCACCACCGCGGGTGGCCGGCGGGTCGCCGAGCGGATCATCGCCGCCGGGCGAGTGCCGCGCGCGCTGGTCTGCGCCAACGACCAGACCGCGATCGGGGTCATGGCGGCGCTGCGGCAAGCCGGCCTGAGCGTCCCCGGCGACGTGGCGGTGACCGGGTTCGACGGCATCATGCTCGGCCGTCACCTGCATCCCGGTCTCACCACCGTGGTGCAGCCGATGGCGGCGCTCGGCGACACCGCGGTGGCGATGCTCACCGACCGCGTCGGCGGCGCCGGCCCGCCCCGGCTGACGCTGCCGCGGCGGACGGTGGAGCTGCCTGTCCGGCTCGAGGTCAGGGGCAGCTGCGGCTGCGCCCAGTAGATCACCGCAATAGGCAAACCCAGGGGGGCCTGACAAGGAGGCAACCGATGAGCAGAGCCCGGAGATACTGGTGGGCCGTCGTCCTGGTGGTCGTGGTCGCGCTGCTGGCCCAGGGCACCGCCCGGGCGGCCGGGAACCCGGTCAGCCCGTACGGCGGGCTGTCGTCGTCGCAGCGGGCGAGCCTGCTCGCCATCGCGCGGGACACCTGGAAGTTCTACGGCGCGGACGTCGACCAGGCGACTGGCCTGCCGATGGACAACATCACGTTCGCCGGGGGTTCGGCCACCCCGACCGGCTCCGGCCGGTACACCTCGGCCGCCAACATCGGGGTCTACCTGTGGGCCGTGGTCGCGGCCCGTGACCTCGGCCTGGTCAGCGAGCCGCAGGCCCGGGCCAGGATCCAGGCCACCCTCACCGAGGTCACGCACCTGAAGCGGGACAACGGCTTCCTGTACCAGTGGTACGACACCACCAACGGCAACGTGCTGACCAACCCGGGCCAGGGTGACTGCACCGAGACCAACCCTTCAGCGCCGGCCTTCGACAACTGCTTCTTCATCTCCAACGTGGACAACGGCTGGTACGCCTCGGGGCTGATCGTGGTCCGGCAGGCCATGCCCGAACTCAGCCACCTGGTGAACAGCCTGCTCGCGCCGATGAACTTCGGGCTGTTCTACGATGCCCGGGCCGAGACGCACTGCAACGTCAACCCGGCCATCACCGGGAACCAGCCGACCGGCCAGATGTTCGGCGGGTATTACGTCGGGCTGCCGCCGGATGCGGGCGACAACTGGACGCACTACTACCACAACGGCGCGCTCTACAGCGACCCGCGGATCTCCGCCTACATCGGCATGGGCCTGCACCAGATGCCGGGCAACGTGTGGTGGCGCAGCTGGCGGGAGCTGCCGCCGCCGGCCCCGTTTGCCGACTGCCAGTCCACCGACCCCGACTTCTCCTGGCAGGGGCAGTGGCCGATGGCCGGCTCCTGGCAGACCTACACCGACCCGCAGTCCGGGCAGAAGTTCCCGGTGTGGGAGGGGCACTACACGTACCCAGGTTCCGGCCTGACGTTCATCCCGACCTACTCGGGCGGGATGTTCGAGGGCCTGATGCCGAACGAGATAGTGCCGGAGACCAGCTGGGGTACGCGCAGCTTCGGGCTCGCCGACGCCCGTACCGCCCAGGTGCAGATCAAGTACGCGACCCAGCAGCTGCACGATCCCGTCTGGGGCATGTCCCCGTCCAGCACGGCGGACGACACCGGAGGCTACGGCGGGTACGGCGTCGAGGGGCTGGCCTTCCCGTACTTCGGCACCGGCGCGGACGCGAGCCACCCGAACCAGGGGCTGTCCCAGTGCCACGGCTGCGCCACTGAAGACGTGGTCACGCCGCACGCCTCCTTCCTCGCGCTGGACGTCGCGCCGCAGCAGGCCTTCGCCAACATCACCGCGCTGCGCAGCCGCTACCCCGGCGTGTACGGGGCGGACGGCTTCTTCGACGCGGTCAACCCCACGACCGGCGCGGTCGGCCACCGGGACCTGGTGCTCGACCAGTCGATGATCATGGCGGCGCTGGACAACGCGCTGCGCGACCGCGCGCTACAGCGCGACTTCGCGCGCGATCCGGTGTCCTGGGCCGCGCACACGTACCTGTCGATGGAGACGATGTCGATCACCGGATGACAGGCCCGCTTATGTCCTCGTTCCGTAATAACTCCGGTTGAACGCTCCGGCACTCGCGCTGCGTAGCACCTATGGGCGGGACGTGCCGGAGCGTCCCGGTGAGGGACGGGGACAGTCATGATGCGCGAACTCCAGCCGGGGGATCCTCAGCTGATCGGGCCGTACCGGCTGCGCGGACGGCTCGGCGCCGGCGGCATGGGGCGGGTATACCTGGGCCTGTCGCCCGGCGGCCGGGCGGTGGCGGTAAAGGTGATCCGGGCCGACCTGGCCCAGGACGCCGAGTTCCGGGCACGTTTCCGACGCGAGGTCGCGGTCGCGCGCACGGTGAGCGGGCTGTTCACCGCGCCGGTCATCGACGCGGACGTGGACGGCCCGGTGCCCTGGCTGGCCACGGCCTACGTGCCCGGGCCCTCGCTGGCGGACGCGGTGAGCCAGCACGGGCCGCTGCCCGCCGCATCGGTGCTGGCCCTGGGCCGAGGGCTGGCCGAGGCGCTGAGCGCGATCCACGCCGCGGGCGTGGTGCACCGCGACCTGAAGCCGGCCAACGTACTGCTGGCCGGGGACGGGCCGCGGGTGATCGATTTCGGCATTTCCCGGGCGGCCGAGGCCAGCGCGCTCACGCATACCGGCCTGGTGGTCGGATCGCCTGGGTTCATGTCGCCGGAGCAGGCCGAGGGCCGGGAAGTCGGGCCGCCGAGCGATGTCTTCAGCCTGGGCGCGGTGCTGGCGTTCGCCGCGACAGGCCGCGGACCGTTCGGTTCCGGGTCGACGCCGGCGCTGGTGTACCGCGTGGTGCACAGCGGGCCCCAGCTCGACCTGATGCCGGCCGAGGTCCGGTCGCTGGCCGCGCGGTGCCTGGCCAAAGATCCGGCCCTGCGTCCCACCGCCGCCGGCCTGCTGGCCGCGGCGGCCAGCCCGGCCGCGGGCTGGCTGCCGGAGGCGGTGACCCGCCCGCGGGCAGCTGCCTCGCTGACGATGACCGCGATCCCGGCCCCGCAGGCTCCCGTTCCGGCGCCACCGGTTCCGGAGCTGTCGGCAACGGGTTCCGGCCGACCGCCCCGGCAGGCTCTCCGGCAGGCGTGGCGACAGACGTGGCGGCGCGGCCGCTGGCGGCCGCTGACCGCAACCCTGATCCTGTCCGGGCTGATCGGGGCCGGGGCCACGGCCGCCGTCACGATGACCGCGGGCTCGGCCCCGGCGCGCGCGGCGCAGTCCGGACCCCTGGCCGCGCCGCCCTACACGCCCGCGCCGGCCAGCACCCCCGCCTCCCCGGCCTCCTCCGCGCCGCGCGCCTCGTCCCCACCCGCGGCCGTCGCCCCGCAGGCGCCGCCCGCGACCGGGACGGTTCACACGCCGCCGCCGAGCGCGCCGCCCGCGACCATGACTCCGCCGGCTTCCAACGCGCCGCCGAGCCCGACAACTTCTCCGAGCACCTCTCCGAGCCCGGGCGCGTCGTCATCGGCAAGCAGCGCTCCGCCGGAACCAGCACCGGCGTCCTCCGCGTCCACATCGCGGGCGGTCTACTGACCAGGTCCCGGCCGGGCGGCCGGAGCCGGGTTAGCCAAAGCGCGGATGACTTCGGCCAGCGCGGCGATGGCCGCGTCGATCGCCGTGTCCTTGATGTTGCCGTAGCCGATCAGGAGCCCCAGGTCCAGCGGCTCGGGCTGGAGTTGCTTCTCGTCCAGGTTGGGCAGCTCAATCCCGCGGCGCCCGGCGCCCCGCAGGATCGCGGTCACGTCGGTCCCGGACGGCAGCTCGAGCAGCACTTCCAGACCCGCTTCAGCGCCGCGCACGCGGTATTCGGGCAGGTGTCGTCGCAGCGCGTCGAGCAGCGTGTTGCGGCGGGCCCGGTAACGCTGCCGCGAGGCGCGCAGGTGCCGGTCGTAGACACCGGATTGCATGAGCTGGACCAGCGCCAGCTGGTTGAGCGCGGGCGGAAGCAGCTGGATCTCGTGCTCGGCCCGCACCGCCTGCACCCACCGGCCCGGGGCTACCACCCAGCCGACGGCGACCGTGGGCCCGAGTGCCTGGCTCATCGAACCCAGCAGCGCCACCCGGTCCCTGGCTGTTCCCTGCAGCACCGGCGGCGCCGGCCGGTCGTAACTGAACTCGGAGTAGTAGTCATCCTCGACGACCAGTCCGTCCACCCGCCGCGCCCAGTCCACCAAAGCCGCGCGACGGCGCGGGCCCAGCGGGCAGCCGAGGGCTACCTGCCGGGCCGCGCCCACGCACACGGCACGCAGGCCGGGATGCCGGTCCAGGGCGCCGACGACCAAGCCATCATCGTCCACCGGGAGCGGTACAACTTCCAGGCCCGCCTCCTGCGCGGCCTGCCACAGTCGCGAGGACCCCGGATTCTCCATGCCGATCGCGGTATGCCCGTTGGCCCGCAGGGCACGGCAGAGCCGGGACATGCCCTGCCCGGCCCCCATGACGACGCAGACCGTGCCCGGTTCGGCCAAGGCGCCCCGGCTCCGGTTCAGATGCTCCGCCAGGACGGCGCGCAACTCTGACAGGCCGCCCGGTTCGGAGTAGGACAGCCGGTCGAACGGCGCGGTCTCGGCCGCGGCCCGGATCGCCGCCACCCACCGGCGGCGAGGGAATGCCCGCAGGTCAGGGTGAGCCGAAGACAGGTCGAATCCGGCCGCCGGGTCCGGCGTGGCGGGCTGAGCCGAGAGCGTGCGGCCGGTCACCCCGGTCCGGGGCTCGTCACCGGGCCGGGGTGACCAGATCACCCGGGTCGCCGAACCGGTCTTCCCGGCCAGGTAGCCCTCGGTGATGAGCTGGCTGTAGGCCTCGGTGACCGTCCAGCGTGAAACGCTCAGGTCGGCGGAGAGCATCCGGCTGGGCGGCAACGCGGCGCCCACCGGCAGCCGTCCGTCCCGGATCGCCGCCCGGATGGCCGCGGCCAGGCGCATGTGCAGTGGCCCGGCCCCTTTGAACCTGGCGGCAGACAGGTCAAGGAGCGTGTCCCAGGCCAGATTGGCCTGTCTTCCTGGCATGCCATTGGATCGTAGCCCCGGCCCGGCCCCGGCTAGCGTCGATAACACCGTCAATCGGCTTTCCCGAGGAGCCTGATCAGCTATGACCGTTCTGTCGCTCCGGTGGCTGCTGGCCCGGTCGCGGCGGCCCGCCGCCGTGGCCCGCTCGCGGTGGCTTGCCATCGTGACCCGCCGCCGGGGTCCGGCGCGCGGCCCGGTGCTACCCGCTCGCCACAGGTATGCCGACATGTTCTTCGCCGACCCGGCTGCCGTGGAGGACGACTCCCGCCGGATGCGGCACGGCGCGCCTCCGCCGTGACCGTGATTGTCCTGGCCCGCCGACGGCGGCGGCGTACTAGGCGCCGCCGCTGCCGTAGGGGCGGGTGAGCAGCTCGAGCAGGTGGCCGTCGGGGTCCGCGAAGTAGACGCCGCGGCCGCCGTCCCTGGTGTTGATCACGCCGGCCTGGCGCCGCCCGGGATCGGCCCAGTACGGCAGGTCCTGCTCGCGGATCCGGCCGAACGCGGCGTCGAACTCCTCCTCCCCCACCAGGAAGGCGTAGTGCTGGGCGGTTATCGCGCCGCTGGTCTCCGCGAAGTCCAGGGACGCGCCGTTGTCGGCCTCGACCACGAGGAAGTGACCAAACCTGGTGGCGGGGGGCAGGCCAAGGATGCCAGTAAGGAACGCCGCCGACCGCTGCTGGTCGCGGCACGAGACGATGGTGTGGTTCAGTTGCACGCTCATGCCGATGGGATACCCGGCGGCTGGAGCACGCAGAACTCGTTTCCGTCCGGATCGGCCAGGATGTGCCAGAGCCAGCCGTCTTCGGTGACGGGCTCGCTGGTCAGCAGCGTCGCCCCGAGGCCAAGGACGCGCCGGACCTCGGCATCCAGGTCGGGCGTGCGCAGGTCCAGGTGCAGCCGGTTCTTCTGTCCCTTGACGTCGGGTACCCGCTGCAGCAGCACGTCGATCCCGGCGCCGCTCTCCGGCTCCAGGCTGCGGTAGGGCCCGGTTCCGGCCGGGCTGGCCGTGTACCCCAGCGCGGTGGACCAGAAGGCGGCCGAACGGTCCAGGTCCGCGCAGTCGACGACGATGACCAGCTCGCCGTGCGGGTAGGGCTGCGGCATGCTGCCTCCGGGTCAGTGAGCGGGATCAGCCCGACTGTATCCCGCTAGGATCCGAACGGATGCACGTAGCGCAGTCCTCGCATTGTCTAGTATTTCGATATGAATAAAGGAGATCTGCTGATGCTGCTCCCCCGGCCTGATCAGGGCGTTGTCGTCGTCGAACCGCCCGGCACCGGCCCCGGGTACTGGGCGGGCGCGCCGTGCGCGGTCGCGGGCGACGGCGAGATCTTCCTCGCCTACCGGCTCCGGCGGCCCATCGCCCAGGGCCGCGGTTACGCGGTGGCGGTGGCGCGCTCGGCGGACGGCGAGCGGTTCGAGACCGTGGCGACCATCGGCAAGGACGAGATGGGCTGCGAATCGCTGGAGCGGCCGGCGCTGGTCCGCACGCCCGGGAGACGCTGGCGGCTGTACCTGAGCTGCGCGACCACGGGGACCAAGCACTGGCGGGTGGAGATGACCGAGGCCGCCCACCCATCCGGGTTCGACGTCAGGAACCGGCGGACCGTGCTGCCCGGCGACGCCAAGACCGGCGTCAAGGATCCGGTGATCGTGGCTCACCGCGGCCTGTGGCACCTGTGGGCGTCCTGCCACCCGCTGGACGACCCGCTGCAGACCGACCGGATGACCACCGAGTACGCGACCAGCGCCGACGGCCTGACCTGGACATGGCACGGCACCGCGCTGAGCGGGACGCCGGGGCAGTGGGATTCGCGCGGCACGCGGGTCGCCGCGGTGCGCTTTGACGGGGACGCGGTCACGGCCTGGTATGACGGCCGGGCCAGCGCCGCGGAGAACTACGAGGAGCGGACCGGGGTCGCCACCGGCTCCGACCCGGCCGCGCTCACTGCCGTCAGCGACCGGCCGCTCGCCCGCTCGCCGTACCAGGGCGGCGGCCTGCGGTACCTGGACATCGTGCCGCTGCCGGACGGGCGGCACCGGCTCTACTACGAGATGACCAGGCCGGACGGGTCGCACGCGCTGCTCACCGAACTGCGCTAGGGGCACCCTTCGGCTCCGGGCGGCCGTTCCTGGCCTGGCCCTGACCGGCCGGGCGGCCGCCGACCATGCCGCCCGAACGTTCCCGGGGCAGGATCCAGTCCCGGAAGCTCTCGCCGAGAACCTGCTCGAGCAGCCGGATGTCGGACTCGAACCTCGGGATGAGCTCCTGGCGCTGCTCCCAGCTCAGCGGCTGGCGCTCGCGGCTGTGCCGCTGGAGGAAGCGCTCGAGCGGGCCGGTCAGGGTGGCCGCGGTCAGGCCCGGGACCAGGGTGCCGAACGCGCTGGCCGCCCGCTGCGCCGCCGACACCGCGCGGTGCCCGAGGGTCGGTTCCGGGTGGGAGGTGACGTTCTGCCGCGGTATCTCGGTCAGCACGTGCTGTTCCACGCCGAGGAACCCGCAGATCCGGTCCAGCGTCTGCGCGGGCTCGTCGACCAGCCGCCGGTAGCGCAGCACCAGTACCTGCTCGCGCGGGAACACCGTGAACAGGTACTCGAGCTGCTCGCCGTACCTGCTCAGCCCCGTGTAGTGCCAGAAGCTGGCCCAGCCGGCCGCGATCCGGCGCTCCTCCTCGGCGCAGGCGCGGACGAAGTCGCCGACCGGCTCCAGGCCCGCGGACCACAGGTGGGTCCAGTTGGAGTGCGCCCGTTCCACCGGGTCCCTGAGCACCACGATGAGCCTGGCCGCGGGGAGCGTCTCCCGGATCCGGCGCACCGCGGCCCGGTCGTACAGGTAGAGCGGGGTCGACTCGCCGCACAGCGCGCCGGGCGGCGCCGGGTCGAACAGCGCCTCGTAGTCCGGCCTGCGCCAGACGTGCTCCCGGTAGGTCAGCGCGTCGCCGGGGCCACCCCCCCTGGCGGGCGGCGGGCCCTCGGAGAGGAAGAACTTCGGTTCCTTGACTGCCGACAGGTAGAGCCCGGGATGCCGGGCCAGCGCCGCGTGCAGCGCGGTCGTGCCCGCCTTCGGGGCACCGATTACCAGGAAGTCGGGCATGGACACCGGGGCCTCCAGGGGAAGAAATCTATACTCCATAATTCCGATTAGATTAGTAAGAAATTCCCGTATAAATAGTCCCTACCCAGCCGACATCTGTCAATCGCCGGGACGGAGCAGTTTCGGTAAGTCGATGTGCCATTGGTCACGCCCAAAGCGGCCCGAGCCGCCGGCCAGCACCCGGCATGAGGCCCCACAGAGCCGGGCAGGGTGAGGAACATGCTGCTGGAATCGTCCGGGGCGAGTGCTTCGTGAAGGCGGTCGTCTACACCGGCTACGGGGCCACCCCGGTGCTGACGCAGGCGGCCGACCCGGCCTGCCCAGCCGACGGGGTGGTCATCGCGGTCGGCGCGACCGGGGTGTGCCGGTCGGACTGGCACGCCTGGAAGGGGCACGAGCCGGTGGTACTGCCGCACATCGGCGGGCACGAGTTCGCCGGGGTGATCGTGACGGCAGGACCCGAGGTACGGCGATGGCGCGCCGGGGACCGGGTGACGGTGCCGTTCGCCTGCGGCTGCGGCCGGTGCGAGCACTGCCTGGCCGGTGACGCCCAGGTGTGCCCGCGGCAGACCCAGCCGGGGTTCACCGGGCCGGGCTCGTTCGCCGAGTTCGTGGCCGTGCACGCGGCCGACGCCAACCTGGTGGCGCTGCCCGGCGGGCTGGACTTCGTCACCGCGGCCTGCCTGGGCTGCCGGTTCGCTACCGCGTTCCGCGCCGTCACCGTGCACGGCCGGGCGCGGCCCGGGGACTGGCTGGCCGTGCACGGCTGCGGCGGGGTGGGACTGTCCGCGGTGATGATCGGCGCGGCCCTGGGCGCGCGCGTGCTGGCCGTCGACGTCTCCGCCGCGGCGCTGGCGCGGGCCCGCGAGCTCGGCGCGGAAGCCATCGTGGACGCGCGCAGCTCTGGGGCTGCCGGGAACGCTGGGGCTGCGGCAAGCGCCGGGGTCGCTGCGATGGTCGCGGAGATTACCGGCGGCGGGGCGCACGTCTCGATCGACGCGCTCGGCTCGCCGGCCGTGGCCGCGGACTCGGTGACCTGCCTGCGCCGGCGCGGCCGGCACGTCCAGGTCGGCCTGCTGCCGGGCGGCCCGGTGCCGCTCCCGATGGACCTGGTCATCGCGCGCGAGCTCGAGATCTACGGCTCGCACGGGATGGCCGCCCGCGACTACCCGGCCATGCTGCGGATGGTCGCGGACGGCACGCTGCACCCCGGCCTGCTGATCGGCGAGGTGATCGAGCTCGGGCAGGTCGGGCGGGCCCTGGCCGCTATGGACGAGCCAGGCCCGGGCGCCGGGATTACGGTGGTCAGCCTGGCCGGATGAATGAGCCCACCAGGAGGAACGGCGATCCGGACGTACAGCGGTTTTCCTGAGTGCAATCCGTGCTGCTATAGGGGCAGGTCCCCGGCCAGGACGGCGGGCGGGACATTAGAGCGTGTTTCCGCTGCTGCGCTGTTGCGGCGCGGGAAACGGACCGGGACAGATCGGCTCGGCTCGCTGCGGTCGCCCTGACGCGGCGCATGAACCTCTCCGAGCAGGGCCAGGTGACGGAACCCGCGTCGCGGGGTAGGCAGCCGGACAGGCCCACTTGCGAAGGGATCAGCGATGGCAGACAACATCTACTCGATCAGCGAGATCGTCGGCTCCTCCACCGAGAGCATCGACGACGCCATCAGGGGCGCGGTCGGACGTGCCTCGAAGACCCTGCACAACCTCGACTGGTTCGAGGTCACCGACATGCGCGGCCGGATCGAGGACGACGGCCGCTGCCGGTTCCAGGTCACGCTGAAGGTCGGCTTCCGGCTGGACGAGAAGCCCGCCTGACTGCGCCTGACTGACTGCGGCCAGAAACGTGCGGCAGGATAGGCGGCATGGCCCGATCCGCGCCCCGGCACGACCGTGACGCTGGCGGCCCGGCTGATCTGCTGGCCGCCAAGGCGGCCCTGCGGCAGGAGGTGTGGACCGCGATGCGCGCGGCGAAGGTGGCCCGGTTCCCCGGCGCCGCCGGGCGCATCCCGAACTTCACCGGGGCCGAGGCGGCCGCCGAGCGCCTGCGCGCCCTGCCGGCCTGGCTGGCGGCCGGCACCGTGAAGTCCAACCCGGATTCCGCCCAGTGGCCGGTGCGGCAGCGCGCGCTGCAGGACGGCAAGACCGTCTACATGGCCGTCCCGCGGCTGGCCGAACCCGAGCCGTTCTTCGCCCTCGATCCCGCGCATCTGAGCGAGCCGCCGCGCAAGGCGGCCTCGATCAGCGGCGCGACGCGGTCGGCCCGCCGGGTCACGCTGGCCAGCCTGTCCCCCGTCGACCTGGTGGTGATGGGCTGCGTCGCGGCCGGGGAGGACGGCGCGCGGCTCGGCAAGGGCGGCGGGTTCGCCGACCTGGAGTTCGCGCTGGCCACCACGGCGGGCCTGATCGGACCGCACACCGTCTGCGTTACCACCGTGCACGAACTCCAGGTCTGCGCGGCCGGAACGATCCCGCTGACCAGCCACGACGTTCGGCTGGACTTCATCGTCACGCCCGAGCGAGTGATCGACTGCCGCCGGGACGCCCCGCGCCCGGCGGCAAGCATCGACTGGGACGAGCTGACCGAGGAGAAGATCGCCGCCATCCCGCTGCTGGCCGCGCAGCGGGCAGGGCGGCAGGGCTCCGCCCGCTAGGTCAGGGCCCGCTAGGTCAGGGCCCGCTAGGTCAGGGCCCGCTAGCTCAGGCGGGCGGCGAGCCAGTCGGCCATCGCGGCCCGGGACTCGAAGGCGTGGTTGGTGACGCCGTGGCTGCCGTCCGGGTACAGCATCAGCTCGGCGCCCGGGGCCTCGCGGGCCAGTCGCTCGGCGTGGTACGGCGGGATCAGGCGGTCCCGGCCGCCGTGCACCACGAGGAGCGGGCAGGTAATCCGCGCGGCGGCGTCCTCCAAGGTCAGGGCCACGGCCCGCTCGCGGGCCTGCGCCGGGCTGGCGGCACCCGACCGGGCCTGAAAGGTGGTCCTGGTCTGCGGCGCCAGCGCGTCCCAGTCCAGGTCCCACCGGTAAGGCCCGGCGAGATCTACCGCCGCCCGCACCCGCGGCTCGTAGGCGGCCGCACGGGCCGCGTAGTAGCCGCCCAGGCTCACCCCGAAGACGCCCATCCGGTCCGGGTCGGTGTCGTCACGCCCCTTCAGGTAGTCCGCCACGGCCGTGACCACCCGCTCGTAGGCCGGCTCGATCGGGAACTCGTACTCGGACTCGCCCTGGCCGGGACCGTCGATCGCGATTACCGCGAGGCCACGGCGCAGCATGAGCTCGGCGGTCGCCTGCAGTTCCTCCTTCACCGAGTCGAGTCCGGGAATCATGATCACGATGGGAGGCGGGGGCCCCGGCGGGATGCGGAGGTACGCGGCCAGCGTGCTGCCGGCGTACGGCACCCGGACCGGCTCGGCGGGCGGGCTGAGCGTGCCCGCGCCGCGGCGGAAGCAGGCCACCGTGCGCTCGTGCGCGGCCCGCTGCTCCTCCGGGTGGTCGGTGAAGACGAACTTGCCCCAGTGCCAGCACAGCGCGGCCCGCCGCCACGCCTCCCCCGCGGTGACCGTCCGCCCGGCCGCCTCGGCGCCCTCGGCCAGATCCTCGTAGTGCCGCGCGGTACGGCCCCACTCGCGGCACCAGTCGTCCCAGCGCGTGATGCGGGCCATGGTCGCCTGGAAGTCGGGATAGCTGGTGCCGTTCGCGACGAACCGCGCCGCCCAGTGCGCGGTCGCGGCCGCGACGCGCTTGTCCGGCACCCAGGCGTACAGCTCGGGACGGCGGTCGGCCAGTAGGTCGTTGCGCCCGGACAGGTGCTTGTCCCTGGCCCGCGGCAGGTCGCAGGCGGCGGTGAGCACCGCGGGCCGGTCGGCGAGCACCGGCCCGGCCAGCGTGTAGCCCTCCGGGCTCGCGATGAGCGAGCCGCTGATCCAGGACACGCCGCGCTCGGTCCGGCACCGGTCGGCCACCGCGACGAAGACCCCGTTGGCGGCCGCCGCGGCCTGCGCCTTGACCACCTCGGCGGGCCGTTCCCCCTCGGGCCAGCTGTAGCCGGGCCAGTTCACCGGGGCCGCGATCAGGTCGGCGCCGTCCAGGGCGGCCAGCCGGGTCCACTCGGGGAATTCCAGGTCGTAGCAGACCATCACGGCCACCCGCCCGACCTCGGTGTCCACCGTCGGCAGCGCGGCGTCGCCGGGGGTGAAGACGAGCTTCTCCGAGTCCCACAGGTGCGCCTTGCGGTAAACGGTCCGGGTGCCGGACGCGTCCACCAGGGCGGCGCTGTTGTACAGGCGGCCGTCGGCGCCGAGCTCGCAGAAGCCGCCGACGATTACCAGCCGGTGCCGGGCGGCCAGCTCGTGCCACTGCCGCAGGGTGGTGCTGTCCCCGGCGGGCGCGGCCAGGCCGCGAGCCTCGGCGGCCGGGCCGGCCGCGTCGAAGACGTAGCCGGAGTCGCACAGCTCGGGCAGGACCACGAGCCGCGCCCCCGCGGCGGCCGCCTCGGCGACCGCGTCCGCGGCGGCCCGCCGGTTGGCGTCGGGCTCGGCCACGGTAATCGCGAGCTGGGCAACCGCTATCAGGGTGGGGTCCACTATGCGTGCTCCGTTCGCCGGGATAGGACTATAGACAGCATCCTCCACTGGGAGCTGAGGAAGAAGAGGCGCATAGTGACCGGAAACGCGGATGTCGTGGTGGTAGGCGGCGGGCACAACGGGCTGGTCGCGGCGGCGTACCTGGCCAGGGCCGGGCTGACCACGGTGGTGTGCGAGCGCCGCGCAGTCACCGGCGGGGCGGCCGTCAGCGAACATCCGTTCGGCCCAGACTTCACCGTGACCTCGCTGTCCTATGTCGTCTCCCTGCTGCCGCCGGACCTCGTCCGCGACCTGCGCCTGGAGCAGCACGGATACCGGGTGTACCCGCAGGGACCCTACTTCGCCCCCCGGGCCGACGGGCGCTACCTCCGGCTGCCGCACGACCCGGCGCAGCGGCACGCGGAGATCGCCAGGTTCTCCGCCGCGGACGCGGACGCCTATCCCCGGTACGAGGAGCACCTGGCCGGCATCGGCCGGGTGCTCGGCCCGCTGCTGCACCAGATCCCGCCCCGGCTCGGGTCGCGGCGGCCGCAGGACCTGCTACGCCAGGCCCGGCTGCTCACCAGCCTGCGCGGGATCGACGAGCGCGGCGCGGTCGACGTGACGCGGCTGCTCACCGGCAGCATCGCCGACCTGCTCGAGGGGTACTTCGAGAGCGATGCCATGCTCGGCCTGCTGTCGGTGTCCGGGGTGATCGGTACCTGGGCCGGCCCGCGCTCGGCCGGGACCGCCTACGTGATGCTGCATCATCACATCGGCGAGACCGACGGGGCGGCCGGCGCCTGGGGCTTCCCGCGCGGCGGCATGGGCGGCGTGTCGGGCGCGCTGGCCCGGGCCGCCCGGATGTTCGGCGCGCAGATCAGGACCGACGCCGAGGTGGCGCAGATCCGGACCTCCGGCGACCGCGTCACCGGGGTCACGCTGGCCAGCGGGGAGGCCATCGACGCGCCGCTGGTCGTCACCACCGCGCACCCGCAGATCTCGTTCCTGCGCCTGCTCGACCCGGCCGAACTGCCCGCCGAGTTCGTCGCCGACATCCGTGGCTGGCGCAGCCGCAGCGGCACCGTCAAGATCAACCTGGCGCTCGACCGGCTGCCGGTATTCACCAGCCACCCGGAGCCCGACCCGCAGGTATACGGCGGCACGATCGTGCTGGCGGAGTCGCTCGATGACATCGAGACCGCGTTCCAGCAGGCCGCGGCGGGCGAGCCGGCCTCGCTGCCGTTCGCCGACATCTGCATCCCGAGCGTGTTCGACGACTCGCTGGCGCCGGCCGGCAAGCACGTCATGTCGATGTTCACCCAGTGGGTTCCGTCCGGCTACGCCGACGCACCGCACGAGGCTGAGCTCGATGCCTACGCCGACCGGGTCCTCGCCCGGGTCGAGAAGGTCGCGCCCGGGTTCACCGCCTCGGTGCTGCACCGGCAGGTGATCGGCCCGCACCGGATGCAGGAGGAGTACGGGCTGGTCGGCGGGAACATCTTCCACGGGGAGCTGTCGCTGGGGCAGATGTTCCACGCCCGGCCCGCGGCAGGCTACGCCGACCTGCGGACGCCGGTGCGAGGGCTGTACCAGGCGGGTTCGGCTACCCACGGGGGCGGCGGGGTCACCGGTATCCCGGGACGCAACGTGGTGCGCCAGATCCTCGCCGACCGACGCGCCGAGCGCTGGCGCCGCCGCATAAGCCGCCCCACCCGCCCCTCCAAGCCCGCGCCTCAGCAGTTACGGCCGACCTTCTCGGCCGCGGCGAGCGTGTGCGGGTGGTCCGGTCCCAGCCTGCGGCTCAGGTAGGGCAGCATGCCCCGGAACTCCTTCGCGGCCCCGGCGTGGTCTCCGCGCTCGGCCATCTCCCTGGCGATGCTGAACCAGAGGGTCAGGGTCACGGGATGATCCAGGCCGAGCCTGCGCTCCAGATGCGGCAGCACCGCCCGGAACTCATCCTCCGCCCCGGCGTGGTCGCCGCGCGCCGCCATCTCCTGCGCGATGCTGAACCGGGTAGCCAGCGTGTCGGGATGATCTGCGCCTAGCCTTCGCCGCAGGTCGGGCAGCATGCCCCGGTACTCGGCCTCGGCCCCGGCGTGGTCGCCGCAGGCCGCCATCTCCTGCGCGATGCTGAACCAGGTGATCAGCGTGTCCGGGTGATCAAGACCCAGCGCCTGCTGCCGGGCCGCGAACACCTCGCGGAACTGCTCACACGCCCCGGCGTGATCGCCACGGGCCGCCATCTCCTGGGCGACGCCGAACCGGGCCGCCAGCGCGTCCGGGTGATCCCGGCCGCGCCTGCGCTCCAGATGCGGCAGCACCGCCCGGAACTCAGCTTCCGCCCCGGCGTGGTCGCCGCGCGCCGCCATCTCCCTGGCGATGCTGAACCGGACGATCAGCGTGTCGGGGTGCTCGGCGCCCAGTGTCCGCGTCCCCGCCGCCAGCACATGACGGAACTGCTCCTCGGCCCCGGCATGGTCGCCGCGCGCCGCCATCTCCTGGGCGACGCTGAACCAGGTGGCCAGCGTGTCGGGATGATCAGGCCCCAGCGTCCGCTGCCGCGCCGCCAGCACGTCCCAGAACTCCTCCTCGGCCGCGGCATGCTTGCCGCCGGCCGCCATCTCCTGGGCGACGCTGAACCAGGTGGCCAGCGTGTCGGGATGATCAGGCCCCAGCGTCCGCTGCCGCGCCGCGAACACGCGCCGGAACCCGTTCTCCGCCCCGCCGTGATCGCCGCGCACCGACATCTCCTGGGCGACGCTGAACGAGGTCGCCAGCGTATCCGGGTGATCCCGGCCGAGCGTCCGCTGCCGCGCCGCCAGCACCGCGCGGAACTCGGTTTCGGCCGCGTCGTGCCTGCCGCGCGCCGACATCGCGCGCGCGATGCTGAACCGGGTGGCCAGCGTGTCGGGGTGAGCCGGGCCCAGCGCCCGCTGCCGCGCGGCCAGCACGATCCGGAACTCGTCCTCTGCCGAGGTGTGCGCTCCCCGCGCGGCGATCTCCCTGGCGATGCTGAACCGGGTGGCCAGCGTGTCCGGATGCTCCGACCCGAGCATGCGCTCCCGGATCGCGAGCACGGCCCGGAGCTCGCCCTCGGCCGCGGTATGCTCCCCTCGCGCCGACATCTCCTGGGCGAGGCTGTACCTGGTCGTGAGCGTGTCCGGATGCTCCGGGCCCAGCGCCTGCCGCTGATCGGTCAGGGTCTGCTGGTGCAGCACGACGGCCTCGTCCGAGCGGCTGGCCTCCTGGCGGGCCGCTTCCTGGCTGGCGCGGCTGGCCAGCGCGTCCGCCTGGTCCAGCCCCAGCTTGCGCTGCTGATCGGTCAGGGCCCGCTGGTGCAGCACGACGGCCACATCGGAGTCGTACCGCTGGAGACCCGACGCGGCGCGCAGGTCGTCGGCGAACTCCCCGCAGGTGAGATACCGGTCCTCGGGCGTCTTGGCCAGGGCGCGCAGCAGGACGTCATCCACCGCCACCGGGAGATCCTGCCGCCGCGACGTCAGCCGGGGCGGCGGCTCGGACATGTGCGCGTAGAGCACCGCCAGGCCCTCGTCCCGGAGGAACGGCGGCTCACCGGACAGCAGCATGAAGGCCGCGCACGCCAGGGCGTACTCATCCGCGCGCGCGTCCACCGGCTGGCCCCGGATCTGCTCAGGTGCGCAGTAGGTCGGCGTGCCCAGGAAGTGCCCCGTTCCGGTCTGGGTCGCCGACGCCTGACCGCCCTTGGTCAGCCCGAAGTCGGACAGGTACACGTGATCGGGCCGGCCGGGCCGCGAATCCACGAGCATATTGGCGGGCTTGACGTCACGGTGCACGAGGCCCGCGGCGTGGGCGGCGTCCAGGGCCGAGGCCACCGCGGAGATGATCGCGGCCACCCGTGCGATGGGCAGCGGGCCCAGCCTGCGCACCAGCGTTCCCGCGTCGCCGCTCGGCACATATCGCATGGCGATGAACAGCACGCCGTTCGCGTCGCCCGCTTCGTACACCGGGATAATGTGCGGGTCATCCACTGCCGCGGCCGAACGGGACTCACGGACAAATCGGTGACGGAATTCATCATCCGCCGCCAGCGCGGGCGAAAGGATCTTGAGCGCTACCTGCCGCGGCAGCCGCTCATCCTGAGCCCGGAATACCACCGCCGTTCCGCCGTGGCCTATCTGCTCCTCCAGGCAATAACCGGCGATTCGCGAGCCGGCCGAGAAATCGGTCAGGAACCTGACGGCTCCCGGCGTTTCATCGCCCATCGCGGCTCCCGGAACGGCCTCCGGGGCTGACGGCAGGCGGCATTAACGAAGGCTGGCAAGTCCCGGCCACGTGCAATCCCCTCGTGAGTACCCACCCAGGGCCGGGCATCGAATTACATCGGCCGCGGCTCCGGTTCCCCAAGCTAGCACGATCGCACGAAATCCGGCCGAATTCGCCGGATCGATCATGCCGCCAGCACTATCCTCGTGACGTGATTCCGCGCGGCGAAGGCCCCGGGACGCCCGGTGCACCCGACAGCCCGGTCGTGACGATACTCAACTCGGCGGTCTGCTTCATCGCGGTGGCTATCACGCGGGACGAGCGGAACCGGCGGCGCGGCTTCCCGGGGCCGCCGGCGGGCTGGTGGCACCCGGTGCGGCCGCGGCCGCGGGTCCCCGTTCCCGGGCCCGTGCTCGTCCTGGCCGCGGCGGCCGGCCTGGCCGGACTGATCGCCTGCGCCATCTTGATCATCGGCCGCGTCGATGCGTACAACACCTCCGGCCCCTACCTGCGCGCGGGGCATCCGGTCCGGGTCCTGCTCGCACCGGATGACTACGTGGTCTTCGTCGGCTGTACTGAGAGCATCGACTGCCCGCGGCTGGCGCCCGGCGCCCTGTCGGTGACCGGCGCGTCCGGCGCGGCCCTGGCTGTCTTTACCGATCCGAGCAACGACCGGCTGAGCGAAGCCCAGCCGGTCCGGGGCGAGCTGTCCTTCGTCGTGCCGAGGAGGCAAGAGGCGGTTATCACCCTGTCCGCTTCCCCCGGCCAGCCCGTCTTCGTCGTCCCGTCGCCGGGTGAGGAGGCGGGCGCGCTCACCGGCTGGATCGCCCTGGCGCTCCTATCACTGACGGTCCTGATCGCGGCGATGACCGGGACTGTGCTCCTGCTGACCTGGCGGCTGGGGCTGGGGAAGCCGGTTCTCGCGGTTCCGCCGGATCAGGACGGGCTTGGCGCGGCCTGAGGGGCCCGGGCCAGCGCGGCGACCCGCTCGAAGGAGCTCAGCCGGTCGGCGGGGTCGTAGACCATGGTGGTGATCATCAGCTCGTCGGCTTGGGTGGCGTCGACGAGGTCGGCGATGCCGCGCCGGACGGTGGCCGGCGCGCCGATGATCTGGGTGGCCTGGCGGTCCTCGACGAACGCGCGTTCCATCTCGTTGTAGGGGTAGGCGGCCGCCTCCTCGGGTGAGGGCAGCGGGCCGGGCCGGCCGGAGCGCAGCCGGAGGAACGACAGCGCGCCCGAGCCGGCCAGGAAGCGGGCGCGCTCGTCGGTCTCGGCGCACACCACGGCGGCTGCGACCATCGCGTACGGGCGGTCGAGCACGTCCGACGGGCGGAAGTGCTTGCGGTACAGGGCCAGCGCGGGCAGCGTGTTGGCCGCGCTGAAGTGATGCGCGAAGGCGAACGGGAGGCCGAGCAGGCCGGCGACCTGGGCGCTGTAGCCGCTGGAGCCGAGCAACCACACGGCGGGCAGGTTGCCGCGGCCGGGGACCGCGGTGATCTGCGCGAACGGGTGGTTCTCCGGCCAGCGGCCGGTGAAGAAGCCGAGCAGGTCCATCAGCTGGTCGGGGAAGTCGTCCGCGGACAGCGCCTCCGGCGAGCGGCGCAGGGCCGCCGCGGTGACCTGGTCGGTGCCCGGGGCACGCCCGATGCCGAGGTCGATCCGGCCGGGATGGAGCGCTTCCAGCATGCCGAACTGCTCGGCCACCACCAGCGACACGTGGTTGGGCAGCATCACTCCGCCGGAGCCGACCCGCATGGTCGTGGTCGCGTCGGCGATATGGCTGATCAGCACGGGCGGCGCGGAACTCGCGATGCCGGGCATGTTGTGGTGCTCGGCCACCCAGAACCGCCGGTACCCGAGCCGTTCGGCCCGCCGGGCCAGGTCGATGGTGGCGTGCAGGGCCTGCGCCGCGGTGCCGCCGGCCGGCACCGGGGCGAGGTCGAGAACGGACAAGGGCACGGGCCGGGAGTCCCGCGGGCCGAAGGTCAGGGCCGTATCATCCACGATGTGTCCCAACCGCGCGAAGCTGCGCATTCTTCCGGCCCGGGCGAGCTGGGGGCGGCGGCGGGGCACGCGCCCGCACCGTTCGGGATAATTAGCGGACGGTCCGGCGCGTGCCTGACCCGCTCCCGTAGGGCTGGCCGGCCAGGTTCCAGCTCCGCGAGATCTCCGGGGTGATCCGCACGCACGCGCCGGGCCCGAACATGCCTTCCCGCTCGATCAGCTCGGCCGATCCGTAAACCCGCAGGCCACGCGGCGTCCACGGGTCGGTGGACGCCGCGTCCTACGCGTGGCTGGCTTCCTCGCGTTCGAGCCGCTCGGCGGTCTCCCGGGGGTCGCGGATCGTGGTGACCTTGCCGGGCATCATGTCAGTGTGGTGCTCGATGGTGTAGAAGCGCAGCGTGTGCCCGTCCGGGTCGAGCACCTCGGGCAGGATCCAGCCCATGCTGGCGCGGTGCACGCCGGCGTGGGCCTGGCCGAGCTCGTCCAGCCTGCCGGCGAGCCGGTCGATGGCGGCCTTGTCCGGCACGCCGATGGCGAAGTAGTCGAATCCGGCGGCGGCGCGGGCCCGGTCCGGGTCGAGCCGCAGGGCGAGGTCCGGGCCCCCGGCCGGGTGGGCCAGGCCGCAGCCCATCAGCGTGCCCTGCTCGACGAACTCGATCTGGAGCTGATAGCCCAGGCAGCTGCGATACCACTCCAGCGACCGGGCCAGGTCGGTGACGGGCAGCTTGAGATGGTGGATTCCGGCTAGGACCGGTGCGTCTGCGGTTGAAATTTCCCCTCCAGTGCAGTGCGTTATTACTCGTTACAGTTATACTGCAATGTATGACTGCCGACGTCAACCCTATTAGCGGGGGTGCAACCCTGCGGCAGGCGCAGACCGCGCTGACCGAGCAGCGGATCCTGACCGCCGCCACCGAGTTGTTCCTCGCCGGCGGCTACGTGGCCACCACGCTGGAGGCGGTGGCCCGGCGCGCCCGGGTGGCGGCGCGCACCGTGTACGTGCGGTTCGGCACCAAGGCGGCGCTGTTCAAGCGGGTGGTCGACGTGGCCATCGTGGGCGACACCGAACCAGTGGACGTGCTGGGCCGGGACTGGATGATCGAGGCCATGACCGCCCCGACCCTGGCCGGGCGGATCGCCGCCGGGGCCGCCGCCGGCCGGCAGATCATGGAGCGCACCGGCGCGCTGTTCTCCGTGGCCCAGCAGGCCGCCGCGGTCGAACCGCTGATTGCCGGGTACTGGCAGCAAGGCCGCGAGCAGACCAGGCACGCGCAGGAGGTGTTCTGCACCAAACTGGCCGACGACGGGCTGCTACCGCCGGGCACCGACCTGACCTGGCTCGTCGACACCATCACCGTGCTGGTCGCCGCCGAGACGTACCTGCTGGTCACCCGGATGCTCGGCTGGGACCTGGATGGGTATCAGGACTGGCTCGAGCTCAGCTTGACCCGCCTGATCGCCCCGCCCGCCGGGCGGCCCTGACGCTTCCGGCCGGGCACGCCGCGTAGTGGCGCTAGTGGTGGACGGCGGCGAGGAGGGCGGCGTAGGCCCGGACCAGGGCGGCGTGCTCGAGCGGCAGCAGGTCGCTGTCGGGCTGGCAGCCGTCGGCGACCCACTGGTCGGACAGGTCCATCGCCGTGGCCCGGTGGACCGCGGCGGGCCGGACCGCCGCCTCCGGCTCACCGTAGAGGTAGCAGTAGAGCCGGACGAGCGATTCGACCAGCTCGTCCGGGGCGCGGCCGCGCTCGTGCTGGAGCTCCCGGTGCACCCGCCACCAGTCGACCTCGAGTTCGGCCGCCTTGGCCGGGTTGGACGGCTCGCCGTAGGTGAGCCGCACCAGGGCGTAGAACCGGCGCATGCAGGCCCGGGCGCGCTTGGGGTGGTTGTCGGGATACGGCGCCCACAGCTGGTTGGCGCGCAGCACCAGCCAGGCGCCGTGCAGCGTGCGGTACCAGTCCATGCCGAAGCCCAGCCGGACCAGCCCGATCGAGGCGCGCAGGACCTGCGGCCAGTTATGCAGGTAGTACCCCACCCACGCTCGGTACTCCAGGTCGGCGAGCCGGATGGGGTCGAAGGACCGGAGCCGCGTCGGCGTGCCTGTGCTGATCTTGCCAGTGCCCATGAGCTTCCCTCTCCCCTGCCCGCTACAAGGCTGTTCCCTTGCATCCTGGCCTGACGCTCTCCAGATCCCGAGACGGTACGCCGAAATCGGCACGAGCTTGTCATTCTTGACATGCTCATGTCATTCATGACACGATCGTGCCATGTCCGCCGCGAGCAGCCTCCGCGACCGTCAGGCCGCCGTGATCAGGGAAGCGATCCTCGACGCCCTGGCCGGCCGGCTGGATCATGACGACCCCGACGACGTGGCGATGACGCAGGTCGCGGCCGACGCCGGGATCTCCCTGCGCACGCTGTACCGGTACTTTCCGACCCGGGACGCCATGTTCAACGCGGTCGGCGATCATGTGGTGACGCGGCTCGGGCTGCCGAGGGAGATCAACGGCGCGGACGATATCGCCCCGGTGTTCCTGGAGTCGGCCCGCCGCGGCGCGCAGAGCCCGCAACTGGTCCGCGCGATGCTGTGGACCAGGCTGGGCCGCCGGGCCCGGTCGGCGCACCGGCACCGCCGGGTGGCGTCCGTCACCGCGGCGCTGGCCGGGGTGACCTCGCACCTGCCGCCCGCCGAGGCGCGCCGCCGGGAAGGCGCGATCGTCTACCTGTGCAGCCTGGCCGCCTGGATCACGGTCAGCGAGGAATGCGAACTCAGCGCCGAAGACGCCCGCCAGGGCATCGCCTGGGCCATCGAGACGCTGATCGGCTCCCTCCGGCAGGAAAACGAGAGGGCCACGATCGAATAGCCGTACTACCAAGGGGAGGAAACATGACGGACACGCAGACGGCGGCGGACCAGTCGTACGCCAGGCACACCGCGGCCGGGACCGGCGAGGCGTACTGGTTCTTCGATTCCCTCATGGTGATCCAGGCGGGCCAGCCGGGCCAGCCTGTCATCATCGAGGCCACGGTGGCGCCCGGCGGCGGGGCCCCGCTGCACGTGCACGACGACCTGGACGACAGCTTCTACCTTGTCTCGGGCCGACTGGCCATGCGGTGCGGCGAGCAGGCCTTCGCGGTCAGCCCCGGAGCCTACGTCGCCCTCCCGCACGGCGTCCCGCACACCTTCCGGGTCGTGGGAGACGAGCCCGCTGTCATGCTCCAGGTACACGCGGACGACTCGTTCCTGCGCTTCATCCGGGCCGCCGGCCAGCCGGCGGCCAGCCGGACCTTGCCGCCCGCCGGGCCGCCGGCCGACCTGGACGGCGCGTTCCGTGCCGCCGCCGACACCGGTCAGCCGGTCATCGGCCCGCCGATGACCGAGGAGGAAGCCGCCCGCATCACCGCCTGACTCCGGGCTACTCCTGCTCAACCGGAGCATCGGGCATCCGGCCCCATTCGGCCCACGAGCCGTCGTAGACCCGGACGCTCTCGCGGCCGAGTAGGTAGGTCAGGACGAACCAGGCGGTGCTGGCGCGGCCGCCGATCGTGCAGTACGTGATCAACTCGTCCGCGCCGTCGAGGTCGACGGCGGAGAAGACGCCCCGCAGGGTGGCGGGGTCGCGGAACGCCCCGCGCTCGTCGTAGAGGCCGTCGATGGGCTGGTGGACCGCTGACGGGACGTGGCCGGCCCGGCCGCCGGGGTCGAGGCCGCCGGAGGGCCAGAACCGCTCGCCCCGGTACTCCTCCCGCGAGCGCACGTCCAGCAGCGTGCTCCCCGGACGGCCGATCGCGTTCCGCACCGTCGCGTGTCCGGCCTGCAGCCGCGGGTCCGGTGCGGGCAGGCCGTAGCCGGCCGGGGCGGGCCCGGACGGCCGGCTACTCACCGGGTGGCCCTCGTCCCGCCAGGCGTCTCGCGAGCAGTCGAGGATGCGCACGTCCTGGTGGCCGTAGAGTTTCATCAGCCAGAAGCCGAGGGCGGGCGCGTAGCCGTGGAACACTACCGTGGTATCCGGTCTGATGCCGGACCTGGCCAGCAGGCTCATCGTCGCCTCGGTCCCGATGAGCCGGTAGCCGGCGTCCTTCAGGTCACGGTAGACGTCCCACAGCACGGCGCCATCGATGTGCCACTCGTCGTGGGCGCGCCGGCTCACGTCGACCTCGACCACCCGCACCGCGGGGTCGTGCAGGTGCGCGTCCAGCCAGTCGGCGTCGACGAGAACGCCGACGCTGGCCGCTGGCTCGTTCCGGGCTGACCTAGTTTTCATCATGGCTCCTCAGCGAATTGAGTTCGGTGACCGCGGGGCGGGGTGAGGTGTCGACGACCAGGCGGAACACGTCGCTACGGCTGTAGTGGCCGACCGGATCGAACTGCTGGCGGCTGGTCCGGGCCCGGGTTACGTCGATCTCGGCGTAGAGCACGCCTTCCTCCCCGGTCAGCGGGCCCGCCAGGATCTCTCCGGCCGGGCCGACGATGACGGTGTTGCCGCGAGACAGCCAGTCATCGCTGTCGCGGTACAGACCGGCGCGGCCGGGCAGGTCCGCGGGCAGGTCGGCGGCGCTGATGCAGGAGGTGACGCCGATCACGTAGGTTCGGCCCTCCCGGGCGATGTGCCGCAGGGTCGGCACCCAGACGTCGGAGTTATCCCAGGTGGGCGCCAGATAGACGTCGATGCCCTGGGCGTACAGGGCGGCCCGGGCCAGGGGCATGTAGTTCTCCCAGCAGATCAGCCCGCCGAGCCTGCCGAACCCGGTGTCGACGACCTGCAGGGTCGATCCGTCGCCCATCCCCCACACCAGGCGTTCGCCGCCGGTGGGCATGAGCTTGCGATGCCGGGCGGCCAGCGTCCCGTCCGGCGCGAAGTGCAGCAGGGTGTTGTAGATGGTGGAATCCCGGTCGTCGCGCTCGTCCAGGCCCACGGACAGCCAGATCCCGAGCCGGGCCGCCGTCTCGGCGAGCAGGTCGGTGGCCGGGGAGCCGACCGCGACCGCCTGGTCGAACAGGCGGGCGTACAGGGCGGTGGCGTCGGCGTCCCACGGCCGGGTCCGCCACACCCAGTCCGGATAGCCGGGCACGAAGGCCTCGGGAAACGCGACCAGGCGGGCGCCTTCGGCCGCGGCCTTTTCCGCCAGCGCCACCACCTTGGCGATCGTCTCGTCGCGATCGAGCAGCACCGGGGCGGCCTGCACGGCCGCGACCTTCACCGGGTCCACGACGCCTCCTGGACGAAGCTGATCAGCAGGTCGTTGATGGCCGCGGGCTGCTCCATGTTGACCATGTGGCCAGCACCTGCGACGACGCGGTAGGCGGCGCCGGGAATGCGCCGGGCCAGCACGGCGGACATCTCGCGGAAGCCGGGCACGTCCCGTTCTCCGACGGCGACGAGGGCCGGCAGGCAGATGCCTTCGAGCACGTCGATGGGCCGCCGGGTCTCGCGGTGCGGGTCCTGGCCCAGCCAGTGCTGGCCGGGGTAGCCCGCCACCATGGCCGCCAGCGCGGCGGCCAGGTCCGGCCGCTCGCGCGCGGCGGCGAACAGCGGGTGGGCCAGCCAGGCTTCGCGGCCTGCCCGCACCCCGCCCTCCTCGACCCGCCGGGCGACTTCGTCCAGGGCCCGGGCCGACTCGGGATCCCAGGGCACGCCGTCGAGCACCGCGTCCAGCAGGGCTAGGCCGCGGACCCGGTCCGGGGCGGCCAGCGCGGCCTGCATCGCCACCCGGCCACCGAACGACAGGCCGGCCAGCACCGCGTCGCCGATGTCCAGGTGGTCCAGGAGCGCGACGAGGTCGCCGGCGTGGGTGTACGCGACGCCGGGGTCGAACGGCCCGGAGGCGCCGAACCCGCGGCAGTCGTAGCGCACCACACGGAACCGGGCCGCCAGGGACGCGATCTGCGGATCCCACATGCGCATATCCAGGCCGAAGCCGTGGATGAGGACGACGGCGGGCCCGTCCCCTGACACCTCGTACACCAGCCGCGCGCCGGGGCGTTCCAGGACGGCGGTGACGCCGCCCGGTAGCTTCACGTGATCGGTGATCATGTCCGTCATGGTGGCGCGGCGGCCGGGGCGCCGGCATCGGTGCGCGCACCCAATCAGGATGAAGGCCGGCTACCCATCCAGCCCGGCGGAATACCCAGCTAGCTGACCCCGGCGCAGGCCGGTCTTGGCCAGCAGGCTGGCCACGTGCTTCTCCACGGTGCGCGGCGACAGGAACATCCGCTCCGCGATCTCGCGGTTACCGAGGCCCTGGGCGACCAGCCTGAGCACGTCCGCCTCACGTTCGGTCACGCCCAGCGCGCGCAGCGGTCCCGGCAGGTCCCCGTCGCCGGCCGGGCGCGGCACCGGCGCGCCGGCCCGGCGCAGGAGGGCCCGGCAGGCGGCAGCCACCCGGTCGTCTCCGCGCGCGGCGAAGTACGCGGCGGCTTCCCGCAGCCAGGCGACCGGTTCGCCCCAGCCGTCGGCCAGCGCCGCCTCGGCGGCCAGGCGTCGCGCGTACTGCCGGTACCAGGCCACCAGCGGCCCCATCTGCCGGTCGGCGGCGGCGAAGGCCGCCTCGGCATCGGCCGTCCGGCCCTGGCGGCCGGCCGAGACCGCGTCGGTGTAGCCGAGCAGGGCCGCGACCACTAGGTGCCGGGTGCCATGGGCGGCCCGGACCCGGGCCGCGGCACTGGCTGCATCACCGGCCGCATCACCGGCCGCGTTCCGGTCGAGCAGTGCGCCGAGCAGCGGCCAGAGCCCGAGGAACGGCGGCGCGATCGTCGCCGGCGAACTCAGCAGCAGCCCGGCCCCGGTCGTCATCCGCGCATGCGCCGCGCCGAGGTCGGCGGCCAGCAGGCAGAACGTGGCCCGGCAGTGTCCCCAGGCGCAGCCGGTCACGTCCTGGTCGCCAGGGGCGAGCGCGACCGCCTCCGCGATCCGGTCCTCCATCGGGTCCTCTTCGCCGCGGATGGCGTGCGCGGTGGCCTGGAAGATCAGCGCCATCGGCAGCGTGGCCAGGTGAAAGCGGCGGGAGGCGTCCGCCGACCGCCGGGCCGCCGCCAGGGCCTCATCCGCGCGGAACTGCTTGTTCAGCCCGGCGGCGATCTGCAGGTCGAGCGTTGCGACCAGGGCCAGTGCTCCCTGGGCCACGGCCAGTTCGCGGGCCTGCTCCAGCCGGTCCACGCTCTCGGTCCTGAGCTGGTCGATGGTGCCCAGCTCGTGCAGGGCCCGCAGCCGCCACAACCGCAGCCCGTGCGCGCCGGCCAGGTCCGCCGCCCGGGCGAACGCCCGCTCGGCGGCCTCGAGGTCGCGCTGCCGGGCGACCCGGCCGAGCACCTCGAGGGCCTCGCACGCCACGTCGGGCTGAACCCGCCGGCCCTCGCGGCTGTCCTCGGCCGCCCGCAGCGCGGCCCGGGCCAGCCGGTCCGCCTCCTCCAGACGGCCACGGCCCGCGGCAACCTGCGCCGCGCACGCGTCGATCTGGGCCTGGTCGGCGCCGGCCGACTCGCGGGCGACCTCGATGCTCGCGGCGGCCTCGGCCCACCGGGCACCGGCGATCGCCGCCCGGGCGATCCCCAGGTGCAGGTGCGCCGCCCGCGGCGACGGCGGGCCCAGCCGGGCGAGCAGCATCTTGCCGGTCTCCATCGCCCGGTCGACCTGCCCGGACATGGCGAAGACCTCGGTCAGCGCCTCGTCAACGCTGGTCCGCAGCGCGGGGCCGACCAGCTCCCGGGCCTGGGTCAGCGTCTGCTCGGCACTGGCCAGCGCGCCGGCGGCCAGGTCGCGCCGCCCGGCCTCGAGCAGCAGCGCGCCGGCCCTGGCCGCGTCGCCGGCCCGTCCGGCCAGATCGGCGGCCAGCGTGCACCACGCGCCAGGCAGGCCCGGATGGGCCGCCTCCGCCGCCGCCAGCGCCTGCCCGGCCAGCATGGCCCGCTCCGGCGGCAGCAGCCCGGTTAGCACCGCCTCGTGGGTGAGCGCGTGCCGGAACCGGAAACCGTCCCGCTCCGCCACGACGAGTTGCAGGTCCGTGCCCTCGCGCAGCGCCGCGACCACGGCGGCACCGGTCAGGCCGGTGACCGGGCCGAGCAGCGCCCAGTCGAACCGGCGGCCCAGCACGGCGGCCGCACCGATGACCTGGCGTGACTCCGCGCGCATGCCGTCCAGCCGCCGGCGGATCGCGTCGGCGAACGTGGCGGGCACCCCGGGGCTACTCAGGTCGGCGGCGTGCCAGCGGCCGTCCCGCTCGGTCAGCGCCCCCTCTCCCACCAGCCCGGCCAGGACCTCCTCGACCAGGAACGGGATGCCCTCGGCCCGCCCGGCGACGAATTCGTCCACCGTGGAGGGCAGGTGAGCGGCGTCCAGGCAGGCCCGGGCCATGTCGGCCATCGCCGCCGGGTCGAGGCGGCCCAGCGCCAGGATGGCGGCGGACCCGCGGGCCGCGAGCGCGCTGGCGAGCGCGGCCGCTTCGCCGCCTTCGTCCCTGAGGGTGGCGAGACACAGCACTCGTTCGGCGGCCAGGTTATCGGCGAGGTACTCCAGCAGCGCCAGCGTCTCCTGGTCGGCCCAGTGCAGGTCCTCCAGCACGAGCACGCAGCCGGCCTGCGGAGCCAGGACGCGCAGCAGGCGCAAGACCGCCTCGCCGAGGAAGACCGGCGTCTCCTCCCCCGGCGTCGGCTGCGGTGGCCGCCACTCGGGAATCAGCCGCCCCAGCACCGGCCGGAACGGGCCGAGTTCCTCGCTGGGCGGCAGGCGCCCCGCTCGCCCGGCCGAGGTCAGCGCCTCGGCGAACGGCCGGAACGGCGTAGGCGCGCCGCCGGCCACGGCCCGGCCGGCCAGGACGGTCAGGCCGCTCTCGCCCGCCGTGCGCACGACCTCCCGGACCAGCCGCGATTTGCCGATGCCGGCCTCTCCGGCCAGGAACACCGTGCTACCGCATCCCGTCCCGGTCGCGGCCAGGGCGGCCCGCAGCCGGCGGGCTTCCTCGTCCCGCCCGACCAGGACCGGGCACAGCACCTGCGGCACAGGATCAGTATCGGCCCGGAGGCCGGAGCTGGCCTATAAGAGGCGGCCAGCAGTTGCTGTGCGTCGGCTCGGGTTCACCGGTCAGGCCGGCCGGGCTGACAGTTCTTCCATTGGCTCAGGTCACGATCAGGTAGATGCTGTCCGCGATGAGCCAGAATCCGATGATCAGGCTCCCCGCGATGATTACCTGGTCCGTGTGGCTGTCGATCCAGGTCCGGGCCCTGCTCAGCAGTGCTTGGCTCTGGGCGGGGCGGACGATGGCGTAGATCTCCATGGCCAGGTAGGACGACGAGGCCAGCACGCAGTACAGGAACAGCGCGAGGAAGCTCTCCCAGCTGGACAGCTTGGCCTCCACCACGGTGGCGGCACCCGCGCCGATCAGCACCCAGGGCTGCAGTGCGGGGGCCAGGCCCAGGGCGAACCACGGGGACATGCTGTCCACGTGCTCCTGCCATTTCGGCGGCTTCTTCGGCGGCTTCGGCCGTCCCCTCGCTCGGATGTGCCGGACCGCGATCCAGACCAGGACGGCGCCGAGCACGATCTTCCCCGCCAGCGCCGCCAGCGAGGGTGCCGTGCTCGGCTTGGGCGGGTTGTTGCCGGTGGCCAGCACCGTTATCGTGACCACGACGGCCAGGGAGACCAGCCATCCGAACACGTATGCCGCGCCTTTGCGCACACCGCGCGTGGAGGGCAGCACGACCAGGAACGCGGTCAGCGGGAGCGGGTCGAGCGCCACCGCCACGCCGATCACAACCAGGTTAAGGATCACGGCTGTACCTCCTAATTCCCGCGCCGTGCAGTGCCGTTATCAAATCAGTTCCAGCTGGCGGGCCCGCCGGACCGCCTCGCCGCGGTGGGCGGCCGCCAGCTTGCGGTAGATGGCTCTGAGGTGCGTCTTGACGGTGTTGACGGAGATGTACATCTCGCTGGCGACCTCGGCGGTGCTCAGCATGCCCGAGATGTGCTGGAGCACCTCCCGCTCGCGGTCGGAGAGCGGCTCAGCCGGGAGCACCGGGGCCCGATCCAGGCCGGTCGCCGGGACGGGCTGCGCCGGGACGGGCTGCGCCGGGCCCAGGGCGGGAAGCAGGCGGCGGTGAGCGTCGGCCAGTTCAGGGTCCTGCCGCAACACCGGAGTTATCCAGCCGCGCTCCAGGACGAAGGGGAGCCTGAGCTGTTCGGGTTCGGCCAGGCGCAGCGCGGCCGCCAGTGAGCGGTGACCGTGGGCACGGTCACCGCTGCCGTAGCCGAGCCGGGCATCAGCGAGCCATGCGTTCAGGCGCACCCGGTCCGGTACCCCGTCGGCCGCCAGCACGGGCGCCAGCGCACGCGCCGCCGCGTCGCTGTCCCCGGCGACCGCCCATGCGTGCGCGAGGGCGACCGCGGCTTCCGGCGAATCCTCGGAGCCGGCCCGCCCGGCAGCGGCCAGGGCGGCGTGGATGTCACCGGCGGCCGCGCATGCCCGTGACTGGATCATGCTCAGCTGCTGGTCGAGCCAGGCCGGGATCGGCCGTCCGGACCGTGCCCTGGTGATGACCTGCGCGGCCACCGAGGCGCGTCCCTCGGCCAGGGCGCCGCGCGCAGCGACCAGGTAGGCTGCCGTCGCGATCAGCTCGTCCCGGGTACGGTCTAGGGCGGTATCGGCCTGCTTGACGCAACGGCGCGCCTCGCGCAGCTCATGGCGTTCCAGGTGCACCCAGGCGAGGGCGATGAGAGCGGCCGGGTGCCGGTCATGGCCCGGCCGCCGGTGCCCGCGGGCGGCCAGCGCCGCCGTGGCCGTGGCCCTGCCGGCCAGTTCGGCAGCGCGGCGCAGCCGGCCGCGCCAGGCCTCCGCGAGGGCCAGATACGCGACGCAGTCCGCTGGTTCAGGCCGACCTGAGGCAGTCGCGGCGGCCACCGCCGCCTCTAGCAGGCCGGCTGCCTCGTCCAGGTGGCCAGACCACAACTCGACCGCTCCGCGGCCGGACAGCACCCGGTCGCTGATATCGGGATGCCGGGCCAGCTTCCCGTCCGGGATCTGGCTGAGCAGCAGCTCCGCACGGGCCGCGGCCGGCGCCGCCGCGGCCAGGCCACCGGTGCGCAGTGCGGCAGCCAGGCGGATTATCGCGGCGGCCAGCTGGCACTCGGGCTCCTGGTCAGCAGGAACATGCCCGAGGAGGCCGTCTGCGGCGTCCAGCGCGGCAGCGCATGACTCATCGCGGCCAGCGGACAAGGCCAGCGCGGCCGCGATCAGGTACGGCTGCGGCCCGGTCCATGATCGGCCGGGAGGCAGGTCGCGGAACTCGTCGGCCAGCCGCAGGCCGCTGCCGGGCTCGATGACCTGGCTGATCGCCAGGTCATCGATGACCATGGCGGCCGCGAGCGGCCAGTCGCCGGCCCGGGCGGCGTGCCGCACCGCCTGAGTGAGCAGGCCGTTCCGGCCATACCATCGGGCCGCTCGCTGGTGCAGTACGGCCACCCGGTCCGGGTGTTCGCGCCGCAGCTTCAGCCGCAGCACCTCGGCGAACAAGGTGTGGTAGCGGTACCGCCCGGATCCGGCCGGCTGGATGAACGCGTTGGCCCGCGTCATGGCCGAAAGAGTTCCCGCGGCCTGCTCGTCACCGGTCATCTCGATCGCGGCATCGGCGCTGACCTCGTCCAGGATCGACGTGCAGAGCAGCATGTCGCGGATCGGTGGCGGCTGGGCGCTGAGCACCTCCTCCATCAGGTAGCCGGTCAGGGTGCTGTGCTCGGCGGCCAGTTCCGTGACGAACTGGCCCGGGTCGGGATGAGCGTCCATCGACAGCGCGGCCAGTCGCAGCCCGGCCGCCCAGCCCTCGGTCCGGCGCACCAGGCAGTCCAGCGAGTCGGCCGGCAGCGTGATGCCGTGCTGGGCTAGCAGCTGGCCCGCTTCGTCGCTGCTGAACGCCAGGTCGGCGGCCCGGATCTCGGCCAGATGGCCGGACACCCGGTAGCGATGCAGCGGCAGGAGCGGATCGATGCGCGAGGAGACGACCAGGCGCAGCCCGGCACCCGCGTTGCGCAGCACGAAGTCCAGCTCCCGCAGCACCTGCGGCGTGGTCAGCAGGTGCAGGTCATCGAGGACCAGCGTGGCCGGCGGGTCGTTGGCCGCTAGCGCCGCAGCCAGCCGGAGCATGAACACGTGATCGTCCGCCCGCTCACACGCGGTGCCCGGCGACGGAACGGCAACGCCGGACCGCTGCAGCGCCGCGATGGCATACGACCAGAACACTCCGGGGCGGTTGTCGTACTCATCGAGGCTCACCCAGGCCACCGCCCCGGGTTCCGCGGCCGCCCACAAGGCCAGCGCCATCGTCTTGCCTGCGCCTGGAGGGCCCGTGATTGCGGTGAGCGGACACCATCGCGTGCCGCGGGCGATCAGCTCGGTGATCCGGGGGCGCCGCACTGTCCAGGCCGGAACGTCCGGGACCGTGATCTTCGACGCCAGGATCGGATCATCGCCGGGGCCTGCTGATCGCTCGCTGTCGGCCGCTGCCCCTGGCTCGACGGCCGACGGGTGCCAGGGCCTCGCCTCCTCGTCCTGCGGCAGGTCATGAACTGTCATGACGCCCCCTCTCCTACGTAAGATCGATCAGGCTTTCCGGGGTGCCGGGGTCACGAGGTGGAAATCCACGATGTCGAGCCCGAGACCGGTGATCCGCTGCACGAGACCGCACAGGGCGACCTGATCGGGCAGATCGGCGAGCAGGGTTGTCGTGTCCGGGCCGACGGTGACCCGGCAGTCGTCGAATTCCGCGCGCAGCGTCGTGCCCGCCCGGCCGGTGAAAGTGATCTCGTATGTCTGTGCTGGCACCACGGCTACGCCCTTTGCGTCCGATGGTTCATAAGTCCTGCAAGCGTGCCTAGTGGCCGACCTGGCGTCCTCACCCTTCCGGGGGTTATCCGGGTTCCATCGCGTTGCCCCGGGATGACCGTGGTCCTTCCGGTAAGCCTCCGCGCACGGTTAACTGGTAGCGGGCAGCCCTCGGACCAGCGAGAACTGCCGGGGAGGGGCGTTGTGACAACGGATGTAGCCGCTCGATCTGGCGCCGAACGCGGCGCGCGGTTCGCGCTCGGGAAATTCGCGCCGCCGACCCTGCCGGTCACGCTGGTCGCCAGGCCGGCGCTGCTTGACCTGCTGACGGCAGGGGCCGGCCGGCGGCTGACCGTGGTGCTGGGGTCGGCAGGTGCGGGCAAGAGCGTGCTGCTGTCGAGCTGGGCCGCGGCGCGGCCGCCCGGGCTGACGTCCTGGCTTTCGTGTGATGAGGCGGATGCCAACCCAGTCCGGTTCTGGACCGGGTTCATCGAGGCCGCCCGGGTGATCGAGCCGGGATTCGGAGCCGACGCCGCCGACCTGCTCGCGCTGGACGGCGACGTGTCAGCGGACCTTACCGCGTCCATCGCGAACGATGCCGCCAAGCTGCCCGCCGGGTCGGCGATCATCGTGGACGACTTCCATTACGCCGCGGCTGCGGTCTCTAGAGCCATGACCGATCTGGTGGAGCACTGGCCGTCCCAGGCTGCTCAGCTGGTACTGGCCAGCCGGGCCGACCCGCCGTTGCGGCTGCACCGGCTGCGGCTGGCTGGTGAGCTGTGCGAGCTTCGCGACCGTGACCTGCATTTCTCCCTCGCCGAAAGCGGCGACCTGCTCGCGAACTTCGGCATCCAGGTCGGCACGGCCGACCTTGGGCTGCTGTATGAGCGCAGCGAGGGATGGGCCGCGGCGCTGCAGATGGCGGCGCTGTCCCTGCGCGGCACCAGCGATCCGGCCCGAGTGACGCGTGCCCTCGAGATCCGCCGCCACGCCATCGCCGAATATTTCATCGCCGAGGTGCTGGACCAGCAGCCGCCCGAGGTGGCCTGGTTCATGCTGGACACGTCCGTCTTGGCCGAGCTGACCGCGGACGCATGCGCGGCCGTCAGCGGCAGGCAGGACGCCGCGGCCCGGCTGCGCGGAATCGACCTGGCCAACTTGTTCCTGGTGGCGCTGGATGGTGAACGGACCAGCTTCCGCTACCACCACCTGGTCCGTCAGTTGCTGCGCGCCGAGCTGCGCGCCAGGGACCCGGGTCGCGAGAAGAAGCTCCAGCTGCGCGCGGCGGAATGGTTCGAGGCCGCCGGAGACACCCGCCGTGCCGCCCGTCACCTTCTCGCAGCCGGTCAGGGCGACCGCGCCCTAGCCCTGCTGCACGACGGGGTGGTCACCCACTTCCTGACTGACCCGGCCTCGCCGGAGCCCCTGGATCTGAGCATGGTCGATCCGTCCGTGCTGGCCGCCGTGCCCGACCGGCTGCTGGCGGTAGCCGTCGACCTGCTGCTACGGGGCGACATCGCTCGCGGCGGCGAATACCTGGACCTGCTGGAACGCGCCCAGCCGCCCATCCCGCCCGGGTCCCGGCTGGCGGCCCAGGTCGAGATGGCGCGGGCGACGCGCTTCATGTTGGCGGGCCAGGCCGACGAGGGCGTCCACGCGATCCGCGCCGCGCGGGCCATCCAGGACCGGACCCGGCTCACCGACGAGTGGGTCGCCGCTGCGCCGATGGAGCTTCTTCGTGTCCATACCTGGCTGGAAGACTTGCCGGCGGTCGAGCGCGAGGCGGCCACCGCGCTGGCCGCGCCGGAACTCACCGAGCCGGTCAAGCTGGTGCTGGTGCCCGGAGCGCGGGCGCTGGCATTGCTGGAATACGGCCGCCTCGCTGAGGCGGCCGATGCCGCCAGGGCCGCCGAGGCGGAGGCCCTGCGACTGGGATTCGACCATCATTTCTGGGCCGTGGATTACCGGCGCACGCTGGCCGGACTCGCACTGGAACAGCGTGACCTAGATACCGCCGAGCAGCTCACTGAGCAGGTCCTGTCGATCGCGGAGCGACGCCGTCCCCCTTTCGAGTTCCTGGCCTTGCTAGACCGGGCCACGATCTGGGCCACCCGCGGACAACGCCGCGATGCGCTGGCCGCCATCGAGGCGGCCCGGCTGGCCCTGCCCGGGGCCGGGCTCGCGCTGCGAGCCCGGGCCGATGAGCTCGAGGCACTCATCCGCCTGTCGCACGGCGATCCGAGCATGCCGGCCAGGCTGGCTGACGGGCTGCCCGCCGCCCGCCGCGGCCTGCTGCTGGCCAGGATCGCGCTGGCCGCCGGCCATCACCGCGCCGCCCAGGACCAGCTGCAGGCGCTGCCGCCGGGAGAGCTGACCGAACGGCGCGCACTGGTCCGGCAGATACTCCTGGCGGCGGCCGCAATCGAGCGCGGTGACCCCATGACGGCCAGTGCCGTGGCTGGTGTCCTGCACGCATCCCGGGTCAACGGCTTCCTCAACACCGTCGTCACCACCGCCCCGCAAGTGACCAGCTACCTGGTTGAGCACGCCCCGCAGCTGCGACCTGACCCGTTCACCGGGCGACTGGTCGCCGCGGCCCTGCAGGCGCGCGCTACCCAGCTGGACGCGGTCCCGCCGGGCCGCGGCCTCGCTGAACCGCTGACCGCCGCCGAGCTGCGGATCCTCAAGCTGCTGCCGACCAGCACGTACCTGCAGATCGCCGACACCCTGTACATCTCGCGCAACACGGTCAAGGTTCATCTGCGGTCGGTTTACCAGAAGCTCGGGGTGGTGTCACGCGCGCAGGCTCTCGAACGGGCGGTCGACCTGAGCCTGCTGTGAGCGCGAGCCGTTTCAAGGCGGCCGGGAAGCGCGGGATAACCCTCAGCAGGGTGAGGACAGAATCGACCGCACGGGGCCCGGGGCAGCCTTGCCCTCGTGCCCGGATCGGTCGCTGAGGCTATCCATGTCGTGAGGCACAGCCGCCCCGCTGCGTTCATCTGAATCAGGAATCACGCATCGAGCTGAGCGCGTGACGGAGCCAGCGCACGAGTTCGGCGAAGTCGGCGTCGATGACGGACTGGTCGTGCTGGCGGACCCGGCCGCTGGCCTGGCTCGCGGCGAAGGCGAGGACGGCCGTGCTGATCAGGCGCTCGGCCCGGGCGGCTTCGGCCGCGGGCAGGCCGCCCTCGCGCAGCGCGGCCTGCACCGCGTCGCGGACCACGCGGGCCGACGGGGTGACGGCAGGCCTGGTCAGCAGCAGCGGGAAGGCGGCCGGGTGGCGGCGGCCGGTGTCCCTGATCCCGTCGGTGTGATTCTTCACTGGGATCGCCCGAGAAGATCGGACCTGGGCCCGTGGCGCCGGCCTGCCGGCGCCACGGGCCGTTAGTGCAATACTCCGGCCAGCTCTATCCCGTCAGGATGGTCTTGATCTGACTCTGAGCAGTGTTCAGCGCGGCTTGCACGGGTTGGGATCCGGACAAGGCCGCCTGAATCGCCGTCCACACCGCCTGGGAGATCTTCGGGTACTTGACTCCCAAGCCGAGCGTACGCGGGTGCGCGTAGAGCGTCTGGTTGACATAGACCGACCACTCGGGGCCGGCCTGCGTTAGGTAGGTCTTCGCGACGCTGATCTTCGCCGGCAGATAGCCGAACAGCTTCGCGAGTTGCAGCTCCATCGCGGGTGTCTG
>Ga0335078_10000822_pt1 | contig 47348 bp, 42 predicted proteins | sample Lox_Sample_32_FD_206711 | JGI IMG/M metagenome (GOLD analysis project Ga0335078, IMG submission 206711) | Soil microbial communities from Loxahatchee National Wildlife Refuge, Florida, United States - Lox_Sample_3.2 | ecosystem: Environmental > Terrestrial > Soil > Wetlands | place: USA... | reverse complement strand
GTCGATGATCAGCGTGTCGTAGCGCAGCAGCTGCCGGTCGTGAGCCAGCTCGGTGAGCAGGATGCCGTCGGTCATCACCTTGATCAGCGTGCCGTCGCTGGAGTTGTCGGTGAACCGCACCTGGTAGCCGACGGCGGCGCCCAGCTCGGTGCCGAGCTCGGTGGCGATCCGCTCGGCCACGCTGCGCGCGGCGATCCGCCGCGGCTGGGTGTGCCCGATCTGGCCGGTCACCCCGCGGCCGAGGTCCAGGCAGATCTTGGGCAGCTGGGTGGTCTTGCCCGACCCGGTCTCGCCCGCCACGATCACCACCTGGTTGTCCCGGATGGCCGCGGCGATCTCGTCCCGGACCTGGCTGACCGGCAGCTCGGGTGGGTAGCGGACGGCCGGCACCGAGTCCCGGCGGGCCTGGGCGCGGGCGGCCGCGGCCGCCACGTCGGCGCGGAGCTGGGCCACCGCCCGGTCGCGGGCCGAGCGGTCGCGCAGCCCAGCCGCCCGGCTGGCGCGGCGGCCGAGGCGTCGCTGGTCGCGCAGCATCAGCCCGGGCAGCTGCGCCCGCAGCTCGGCGAGCGAGGAAGTCAACGCGGGTTCTCCGGGGCAAGCACAGTAAGGATCGTGGGCAGGGCAGAGCGGGGTCGGCTGACAGGGTCAGCATGATGCAAGGGGGCCCAGCTAGCTAACACTTTTCCCGCCGCGCAGCTTCCGCGGGCGGCCGGCATAGGGTGAACAGGACATGGGAGATGGGCTGTGGGCGCCGCGGTACCGGATGCTCATCGTCGGGCTGGTGCTGACGGTGACGTTCGTCGCGTCCGAGGCGCTGGCGGTGATCACGGTCATGCCCGTGGTCGCCCGCGACCTCGGCGGGCTCCGGCTCTACGGCTGGGTGTTCAGCGCGTTCATGCTGGGCAGCATCGTCGGCATCGTGGCGGCCGGCCGGGAAGCCGACCGGCGTGGGCCGGTGGTGCCGTTCCTGGCCGGGCTGGTGCTGTTCGGCGCGGGGCTGGGGGTGGCGGGCCTGGCCCCCGACATGCCGGTGCTGGTGGCTGGCCGGGTCCTGCAGGGGATCGGCGCGGGCGCGGTGCCCGCGGTGGCCTACGTGTCGATCGGGCGTGGCCTGCCCCGGGCGCTGCAGCCGAAGATGATGGCGCTGCTGTCCACGGCGTGGGTGGTCCCGGGGCTGGCCGGGCCCGCCCTCAGCGCCGAGGTGGCCCACGCGTTCGGCTGGCGCTGGGTGTTCCTCGGGCTGCTGCCGATCGTCGCGGTCAGCGGGTCGATCGCCGTGCCCGCGCTGATCCGGCTCGGCCGGCCAGATTCCGCCGGGGCCCCCGAGCACCGGCTGAGCGACGCGCTGCGCACGGCGGCCGGTGTGGCGCTGATGCTGGGTGGGCTGACCCTGGCCGGGGAGTCTGCCCGCTGGGGCCTGGCCGCGGCCGGCGGCGGCCTGGTCGCCGCGGGTGCGCTTATCGCGCTGCCCGCGCTGCGCCGGCTGGTCCCGCCGGGCACGGCGTCCGCCCGCCGCGGGCTGCCCGCCACCATCTTGTCCCGCGGCCTGCTGACGTTCGCGTTCTTCGGCGCGGACGCCTACGTGACGCTGACCATCACCGTGCTGCGGCACCGCAGCCCGGTGTACGCCGGCATCGCGGTCACCGGGGCCACGCTGACCTGGACCGTGGGCGCCTGGCTGCAGGCCCGGCTGAGTACGGCCTGGCCCGGGCGCCGCCTGGTGCGGACCGGGCTGATCATCATCCTGGCCGGGATCGGCGGGATGCTGCTGGTGCTCCAGCCGGCCGTGCCGGTAGCGGTCGCGCTGGCCGCGTGGTCGGTGGCCGGGCTGGGCATGGGCCTGTGCTACGCCCCGATCACGCTGATGATGCTGCGCGAGGCGCCCGCCGGACGGGAGGGCTGGGCGTCCGCGTCGCTGAACCTGGCCGACGTGCTGGGCGCCGCAATCGGCATCGGCGTCGGCGGCGCCGCCGTGGCGGCCGGATCGGGCCCGCACGCGGGCCTGCGCTGGGGGGTGGCCGCCGCGTTCGGCATCTGCGCGGCGGTGGCCGTGCTGGCGCTGGTGGTCAGCCCGCGGCTGCCGGCGGGGCCGACCAGCGCCCCGGCCGCCCCCGGCCCCCCGGGCGACGCGCGGGAAGATGAGCTGGTCAGCCGGCCAGACGGACGTGGAACACGGTGATCGTGCCGCGGCGTACGAGGTAGCTGCCCACGAAGCGCTGGACGGTGCCGTCGGTCTGCCGCGCGGCCGACATGGCGCATGGCGATGTACAGGACGCCCCCGGTCTCGCCCGCGCCGAAGATCGGGATGATGTTCGGGTGGTCCACTGCGGCAGCGGCCCGTGCCTCCCGTCGCCAGCGGCGGCAACGGTAGCAGCCGTCGTGGGGGTACCCGGCCAGGCAGGACACACCTTAAGCCAGCCGCCGCTCGGTCGCCCAGCGGGTCAGCTGGTGCCGGGTGGACAGCTGGAGCTTGCGCAGCACCGAGGACACATGGGTCTCCACCGTCTTGCTGGAGATGTACAGCTCGCGGGCGATCTCCTTGTAGGTGTAGCCGCGGGCGATCAGCCGCAGCACCTCGCGCTCCCGCGGGGTCAGCTGGTCGAGCTCCGGATCCAGCGCCGGGCGGTCCGGCGCCGCCGACGCGGCGAACGCGTCCAGCACGAACCCGGCCAGCATGGGGGAGAACACGCTGTCCCCGGCGGCCACCCGGCGGATCGCATCCACCAGGTCCGGGCCCGAGATGGTCTTGGTCACATAACCCCGCGCGCCGGCCCGGATGACCGCGATCACGTCCTCCGGGGCGTCCGAGGCCGACAGCGCGAGGAACCTGACCTGCGGGTGCGCGGCCCGGATGGCGGTGATCACCAGCTGCCCGCCGCCGCCGGGCAGGTGCACGTCGAGCAGCACCACATCCGGCTCGGTTCCGCCGATCAGCGTGATGGCCGGCGCCACGTCGTCCGCCTCGCCGATCACGTCGACGTGGCTGCCCAGCTCGGACCGGACCCCGGAGCGGAACAGGCCGTGATCGTCGACGATGACCACCCGGGGCCGTCCGGCCGGGGCCTGGCCGCCGGTCATGCCCGGCCCGGCTGGCGCTGCGTGGCGTCACGCGGCATCCGCAGGGAGACCTCGGTGCCCTCACCGGGCGCGCTGCGCACCACGGCGCTGCCGCCGCGGCGGGCCATCCGGGCGTGGACCGACTCGGTCAGCCCCTTCCGGTCACCGGGCACCGCCGCCGGGTCGAACCCCTTGCCCCGGTCCCGCACGTACACCGCCACCTCGGCCGGCTCGGCCTCCGCGAACAGGGAGACGGTGGCCGCGCCGGACCACTTGGCCGCGTTGACCGTGGCCTCACGCGCCGCGGCCAGCAGCGCGGCCAGGTCCTCGTCGAGATCGCAGTCGCCGACCGTGATGGCCTCGACCGGCACCCCGTGCTGCGCCTCCACTTCCTGCTGGATCAGCCGGATCCCGGCGGCCAGCGTCATGCCCGGGCCGTCCAGCGAGCCGGGTGCCCGGCCGTCAAACAGCCAGCTGCGCAGCTCTCGTTCCTGGGCCCGGGCCAGCTGGACCACCTGCTGCGGGTCACTGGCCCGGCGCTGGATCAGGGCCAGCGTCTGCAGCACCGAGTCGTGCACCCGGGCGGCGATGTCGGCCCGCTCCTCGGCGCGGATGCGCGCCTGCCGCTCGACCACCAGGTCCCGGGCGATGCGCAGCCACCAGGGACCGAGTACGAGCAGGATCGCGGCGATGACCAGGGCCAGCCCGCCCAGCTGGCGGGCGGCGGCGAAGTCGTGGTGCCCGGACAGCAGGACGCTCAGCCCGACGATCAGCAGCACGGCGGCGATCAGCACCCGCGCGACGATGCGCCGGCGGCTGCTGCCGCCCGCGATGCCCAGCAGCGGGTCGGCCAGCCGCTGCAGCACCGCCCGCTCCTCGGCCGGGGCGTTGCGCCAGATCAGCACCAGGGCCCCGGCGGTGATGACCAGCGGCCAGGACACCGTGGTCAGCCACGGGGCGCCGACCGCGGACGCGATGAGCAGCAGCACGATGATCAGCGAGCAGACGCCGGCGGTGAGGGTGAGACCGCGCCGGTCGGTGAACGCCTTGGCCCCGATGCTGGCGTCCTGGCCGGCCGCGGGCACCAGCAGCCAGGCCAGCACGTACGCGGCCGCGCCGAAGCCGCTGAACACCGCGGTGACCACGAACACCGCCCGGACCAGGGTGACATCCAGCCCGGTGCGCGCGGCCGCGCCCGCGGCCACCCCGCCGGCCAGCCCGCTAGCTGGCTGCCTGCGCAGCGGGCCGCTGGTCCGCGGCCCGCGGGCCCAGCGGCTCAGGCCACGGCGCCGCTCCGGCCAGCGGTACCCGGCTTCCGGTTCCGGGGTCGGCGGCGCGGACGTGGTTCGTTCCCACATGCTCCCATCATCGCGCCCCCGCGCGGGTGCGGCTATCCGGATGTGCCCGGATCCGGTCCGGGACATCTCAGGGTCGGCTCCGGGATGTTCCCGATGGTGTGGCGCCCGCCCCGGGCGCAGGCTGGAGCCATGAACACGATGACTGACCCAGAAGCCACCACCGAGCAGGCCCCGCCGCACTCCGGGAACGCACCCCGGGCCGCCGGCCCGCGCACGCTGCAGCGCCCGGCAGATGACCGGATGCTGGCCGGCGTCGCGGCCGGCATCGCCCGCTACCTCGGCGTGGACGTGACGCTCGTCCGGATCGCCTTCGCCCTGCTGACCTTCCTCGGCGGCGCCGCCGTGCCGGCGTACCTGGCCGGCTGGCTGCTGATCCCCGAAGAGGGCAGCGATCAGTCCATCGCCGCCGAATTCTTCGAGTCCCGGCGCTGACCCGCGCCCGGCAAGGGAGTGTCACAGATGCCAGTGCTAGGCCCGCGCGGCTCAGGGCCGCGCCGCGCTCGCGGCACCGCCGACGCCAGCATGAGGGTCTCCGACGCGGAACGGGCCGAGGTGGCCGACCGCCTGGCCCAGCACTACGGGGACGGCCGGCTCGACCAGGCCGAGCTGGACGAGCGGCTGAGCCAGGCCATGACCGCCAAGACCCGGGCCGACCTCGACGGGCTGTTCGACGACCTGCCCGAGCCCGGGCAGGCCCCCCGGCCGGCCCGCCCGGCGCCCCGGCCGCCGGCCCCCCCGCGAGCCGACCGGCCCCGGCGCCGCGTGCTGCCGGTCGTGCTGGTCGTCCTGCTCGTCGCGATGCTGTGGAACCCGCTGCACCACCTGTGGTTCCCGTGGGGGCTGTTCGGCTTCTGGTTCCAGCCCTGGCTGTGGATCGCGGTCATCGCGGTCTGCTGGCTGATCTGGGGCCCGTGGCGGCGGCGCGGCTGAACCTATCCACCCTGGCGGCGGGCGCGAGCCCGCCGCTTTCCTTCGTGCATGGCCTGCACCCGGGCGACCGGGATCGTGTGCCCCTCGGCGACCAGGTCCGCGCTCAGCCGCTGCGGCGCGGGCATCAGCGCGGCCCAGTGATCGGCTGGCCCGAGCCGCCGGGCCGCGGTGCGCACGGTGAAGTCCGCCGGGCTGACCCGGTCCAGCTCGTCCCAGGGCACCGGGAAGGACACCGGGACGCCGGGCCGGATGCGCGGGCTGTACGCGGCCACCACGGTCGCCCCGCCGGCCCGGGTCGAATCGAGGAACACCTTGCCCGCGCGGTCGTCCCGGATGAACGCCGTGGTGGCCAGCGCCGGGTCGAGGCGCTCGGCCCGGGCCGCCACCGCCCGGGTGGCCGCGGCTGCGTCCTCCAGCGTCACGCTGTCATCGACCGGCACGAACACGTGCACGCCCTTGGCGCCGCTCGTCTTGACCACGCCGGCCAGGCCGCTGTCGGCGAGCGCCTGGCGGATCAGCAACGCGGCCGCCGTGGCCAGCTCAAACTGCCCATCGCCCGGCGGGTCGATGTCCAGTATCAGGTAGCTGGGGTGTGCCCAGCTGCCCGCCCGGACCAGCGCCGGGTGATACTCCACCGCCCGCTGGTTGCCGAACCAGAGCAGCGTCCGGCGGTCGTCGCACAGCGCGTAGGACACCTCGCGCTGTGAGCTTTCCGCCCACAGCCGGACGGTGCGGACCCAGGGCGGGGTGTACTTCGGCACGTTCTTCTGCATGAAGGGCTGCTGCCCGCGCAGCACACGGAGCACGGACAGCGGCCGGCCGCGCAGCTCCGGCAGGATCCGGTCGCGCATCGCGTCCAGGTAGTCGACCAGGTCACGCTTGGTCGCGCCGGCCCCGGGGAACAGCTGCTGATCCAGGTTGGTCAGCGGCACCCCGTCGCGTTCCTCATCGACGCTGATGAGCCATCACCCCTTGGATAACGTTGGCGGGTGACCGATCAGCCCTGGGACGGCCCGGCTGTCCTGCTGGTAGCCGTGGACGGCTCGGACACGTCGCTGCGGGCCGCCGCCTACGCGGCGGGCCTGGCCCGGCGGCAGCGCTCCCGGCTGGTCTGCCTCTACGTTCAGCCATACAACGCGGCGGCCGGGGTCGGCGCGGGCGCGGCCATCTCCATGCAGGAAGCGTACGACGAGGCCGCGGCCGACCTGCGGCGCAACTTCGAGGCGCAGATGCCGCGGCTCGGCATCGACGCCGATTTCGTGGTGCGTGAGGGCAGCCCCTACGCCGAAATCCTCCGGCTGGCTGAGGAGGTGCGGGCCGACGCGGTGATCGTCGGCGCGTCGATGAAGGCGGGGCACCGGTTCGTGGGCTCGCTCGCGGTGCACCTGGTGCGGGCGAACCGCTGGCCGGTCACCGTGGTTCCGTAGCGGCCCCTGGTCCCGCAGCGGCCGGTGGTTCGGCAGCCGCCAGCGCGGCCACCACGTCGTAGCGCAGGTAGCGGGGATGCACCAGCAGGGCCCGGGCCACCTGGCGGATCTGCAGCCGGAGCGGGGTCAGCGCGGCCTCGCTGCGCCGCCAGGCCGCGACCTCGCCGCCGCGGCCGATCGCCCGGCGGAACCGCCGGGCGTCCCCGCCGTCGCGATGCCAGCCGGGCAGCCACGCCCGCAGCTCGTCGTCGCGCTCCAGCATCGTCCAGTCCCGCAGCCGCTGCCCGATCTGGCCGGCCGCGTCGATGATGAACGAGTCCGGCCCGGCCCCGGTGATCCGGTGCACCCGGCCCTCGGACGAGTGGCCGTGCTGGATGCTGGCCGAGCTGAACCGTGCCCCCACGGCCAGCGCGGCCACCGCGTGACCCGCCTCGTGCCAGGCGGTCTGCACCGTGGCCTGGCGGGCCGGGGCCAGGCTGGCGAAGCAGCCGCAGTCGTAGCGCTGCCGGACCCACTTGTCCGCGACGATCGACTCGTCGTCGTAGGCGATGACGCGGGCCAGCTCGGCGCGGACCTCGGCGAGCGTGCGAATATCTGCCGGCTTCATGATGTTGACTTACGGTATGCCAATCCAGGGTGAATACGAGCCGAGCACGCGGGCCTGGGTCCGCGACCAGGTTGAGCTGTACGAGACGTCGGGCGGCACGCGGGGCATCACGCTGCGGGACACCGGGCTGCCGGTGGTGGTCATCACCAACCGCGGCGCGCGCACCGGCAAGGTCCGCAAGACCCCGGTGATGCGGGTGGAGCACGACGGCCGCTACGCCGCCGTGGCCTCCCAGGGCGGCTCCCCGGAGCACCCGCTCTGGTACCACAACTTCCGCGCGGACCCGCACGTGCAGCTGCAGGACGGCCCGGACAGGTACGACATGGTGGCCCGGGAGGTCACCGGGGACGAGCGGGCGCGGTGGTGGGACCGCGCGGTCGCCGCGTACCCGCCGTACGCCGAGTACCAGCAGAAGACCGACCGCCAGATCCCGGTGTTCGTGCTCGAGCCCGCCGGGCCGGACTGACCCGGCGCGGTGGCGGTCGCGGGGTAATTCCGTTAGGGCCAGAAGGGGCTCAGCGGGCGCCGGCCAGGCTGCGGTCGCGCTGCTCGAGGCCGAGCACGCCGTAGGGGTAGTCCGGCGGCTGCGGGTCGCTGGCCGCGTCCAGCAGGGCGGTTTCCGCAGTGGTCAGCTCCAGGTCTGCCGAGCGGAGGTTGACCTCGAGCTGGCCGACCGTGCGCGCGCCCAGGATGGTCGAGGTCACGCCGGGCCGGGCGGTGACCCAGGCCAGCGCGACCTCGGCCATGGATACGCCGCGGTCCTCCGCCAGCTTCTGCACCGCGTCGATGACCGCCCAGGTGCGCGGCACGCCGCGGCGGGTGTATGCCTCCATGCCGCGCCCGGGGTCCTCGCCCAGCCGGGTGGCGCCGGACGGCTGCTGGTCGCGGCGGTACTTTCCGGACAGCCAGCCGCCGCCGAGCGGGCTCCACGGCAGCAGGCCGAGGCCGGCGTCGGCGGCGGCGGGCACGATCTCCCATTCGACCTCCCGCACCAGCAGGCTGTACTGCGGCTGCAGGGTCACCGGCGGGGCGATGTTCAGCGCCCGGGCCAGGTGTACCAGCTTGGTCAGCTGCCAGCCGGTGAAGTTCGACAGCCCGTAGTAGCGGATCTTCCCGGCCTGGATGAAGCCGTCCAGCGCGCGCAGCGTCTCCTCGGGCGGCGTCCACGGATCGAACGAGTGCAGCTGGTACAGGTCGACGGGCTCGGTGCCCAGCCGGGCCAGCGACGCATCCAGCGCCTGGGTCAGGTGGCGGGCGGACAGGCCGGCGCCGTTCGGCGCGTCGCTCATCGGGAAGCGGCCCTTGGTGGCCAGCACCATCGGCCCGGTGACCCCGGCCGGCCGGGAGGCGAGCCAGCGGCCGATGATCTCCTCCGACACGCCGTTGCTGTACACGTCGGCCGTGTCGATGAAGGTACCGCCCGCGGCCGCGAAGCGGTCCAGCTGGTCGTGCGCGGTGCGCTCGTCCGTCTCGGTGCCGAACGTCATCGTGCCCAGCGCGAGGCTGGAGACGGCGCAGCCGCTGCGTCCCAGAGTGCGATAGTCCATCAGCCGACCCTACGTCGTGCGCCAGACTTGACTGTGGCCCGGCCGGGGCCAGCCACCGCGGGATGGGAAGGTCAGCAGATGGCGAACGGTGCCCAGATCGGCTCTGCCGTCATGTTCGTGCAGCAGCTCGGCAGGTCGGTCAGCTTCTACCAAGATGTCCTGGCGCTGCAGGTCGCCGACCACAGCCCGACCGCGGCCCTGCTGATCAGCGCGTCGGGCGCGCAACTGATCCTGCGGGCCATGGGGGAGGGCGCCGGGCACGCGCTGGGCACGATCGGCCTGCAGTACCTCATCTGGACCGCGGCCAGCCGCCAGGATCTGGACCGGTGTGAGCAGGCCCTGCGGGCCCGCTCGGCGCACCGCAGCACCCGCCGCAGCGGTGAGGTCACGCTGGTCGAGGGGCGCGACCCGGACGACGTCGTGGTCATGACCGTCTATCCCGGGCCGGACGTGATGCCGATGCACAAGCTGCCGGTGCGCATCTACGGGTGGTAGCCCGCCGGAGCCGTGGGGCTGCGTAGCCGCGGCCGTGCCGGGTAGTTGACAGCCGCGCGATGGCAGTTGCCCCATCGCGCCGGCCAGGACGGTGGCAGGCAGGACGGAGGCACCATGGCGCGCTTCACCCGCAGCGCGGGGGCAGTCGACCGGCAGGACAATGGCAGCCGCCCGGCTCCGGGTGGCGGCGGCTTAGTCCGCTCCGTGGCGGCGGTGGTGGCGGCGATCGCCGCGATCGCCGTGCTGGTGGTGGCGCTGTCCGCGGTCCATCTGCTGCCCCGCCTGCGTAACCCGTTCGGGGAGAGCACCTCCGTGCGCAGCCAGCCGGTACTGCTGAAATCGATCACCGCGCTGAGCCGTTTCCAGGCGGCCAGCGGTTCGTTCCAGGTGATCGTGGACCTGACCAGGAAGGCCCATTTCCTGCCCTCGTTCCTGGAAGGCAGCCAGACCCTGTTCATCGGGCAGGGCAACGAGATCGCCTACGTGGATTTCTCCCGGCTGCGCAGCCCGGCCATCCAGGTGTCAGCGGACCGCAAGGCGGTCACCATCCGGCTGCCGCGAGCGCAGCTGGAGCCGGCCACGCTCAACGTCCGGCAGTCCTACGTGGCCGCCCAGCAGCAGGGGCTGCTGAACCGGATCGGCAGCTTCTTCTCCGGCAACCCCAACAGCCAGCAGCAGGTGTACATCCTCGCCCAGCAGAAGATCGAGACCGCGGCGCGGCACAGCGCGCTGCTGGCCGAGGCGCAGAAGAACGCCACCGGCATGCTCACCGGGATGCTCCGGTCGCTGGGCTTTCAGCAGATCACGATCAGCTACCGGGCCGCCGCGGGCTGATCAGAGCCCGCGCAGGAACGCGTTGGCCACCGGCCCGGCGCTGCCGGCGCCCAGGCCGCCCCCCTCGACCAGCACCGCGAACGCCAGGTCGCCCCGGTAGCCGATGAACCAGCCGTGGGAGTGGGTCCCGGTGCCGTACTGGGCGGTCCCGGTCTTCCCGTACACCCCCGGCGGGAAGCCCACCCCGGCGGCCGTGCCACTGGTGACCACGGACCGCATCATCGGCCGCAGCGTGCCCAGGATGGCCGGGCTGATCGGGTGGGACCGGCCCGCGTGGTGCGGCATGGGGCTGGTCACCAGCAGCGGGGAGCGCCAGGTGCCGCTCTCGATGGCCGCCGCGACGCTGGCCTGGCTGAGCGGGTTGACCAGGTCGGTGCCCTGGCCGAAGGCGTCGGCCGCGACGTCGACCGGTTGATGCGGGGTGGTGAACTTGCCGAGCGTGGCCGGGAGGCCCAGGCTGGCCCGGCTGTTGAAGCCGAACGTGGTGGCCATCGAGGCCAGCGCGGCACCGCCGAGCCGCTGGTAGGCCAGCATGGCAAAGGTGGAGTTGCAGGACACCGCGAACGCGGTCTGCAGGCTGGTCGTGCCGAGGTGCTCGTTGTTGTCGTTGTGGAAGGTCCGGCCGCCGATGGTGACCGTACTGGGGCACTGCACCCGGTTGGCGGGCCGCATCCCGGCTTTGGCCAGCGCCGAGGCGGTGATCACCTTGAACGTCGAGCCGGGCGGGAAGATCCCGGCCAGCGCCCGGTCGAACCCGCCCGGCCGCTCCACCACCGCGAGCACCTTGCCGGTCGACGGCTGGATCGCCACCAGGTCGACCGGCTTGCTCGTCCGCGCCGCCGACACCGCGGCCGAGGCGGCCATCTGGACCCGCATGTTGAGACTGGTCTGCACGGGCCGGCCCGGCGTTGCGGCGAACCGCGCCGCGGTCGCGTCGACGCGGTGGCCGGGACCCTCGATCCGGATGGCGAGTGACGGGCGGCCCGCCAGCCGGGCCTGATAGGCCTGCTCGATCCCGCCCTGCCCGATCATGTCGCCCGCCTGGTAGGGCGCGCCGAGCGCCTTGGCCTGGGCCGCGGTGGCCGCCACCACATTTCCGGTGAGGAGCGCGATCGAGCCGGACTGGCTGATGACGCTGGGCGAGCTCAGCTCGCTGCCGTCCGCGGCCAGGATCGCGGCCCGGGGCGGCCACACGGCGTGCAGCGCGAACCGCTGGCCCGCCCGCAGCCGGGGGTAGATGGCTGCCGGGCTCCAGCTCACCCACCAGCGCTGCTTGCGCTCGACCAGCTGCAGGCGGCCCTGGTAGGTCCAGGTGTGCCCGCTGGCCAGGCCGACCGCGGCGGTGTACCGCGCGGTCGCCGATCCGCCGCTGGCGGCGACCGGGCCCAGGTGCAGCCGGAGGCTGCGCTGGCCGAGGTCGGCCGCGGCCTGGCGCAGCGGAGTGGCCAGGCCCGACCGCGGCACGTTCACGCTGATCTTGTCCATCGCCGGGTAACCGCCGCGCTGCCAGTCGGCCAGATAGCTGGCCGCGGTCTGCTGCGGGCTGCCCTTGGTGCGCAGCAGCAGGTAGCCGGCGCCCGCGCCGGCCAGCCCGATGACCAGCGCGACCGCCGTGATCACGATAAGCACGGTGCGCCGCCGGTGGCCGCCGGGGCGGCCAGGCCCACCCCGCCCGCTGTGCTGGCCGGGCCCGCTGGGCTGGCCGGGCCCGGTGTGCTGGCCGGGCCCGGTGTGCTGGCCGGGCCCGCTGTGCTGGCCGGGCCCGGTGGGCTCGGCTGACGGCTCTCCGGGCTGGGTGAGCGCGGGCAGGCGGCCGGTCGGCTCATCAGGGCCGGCGGACTGGGCGGGGCTGGCGGGCTGGGCGGGGCTGGCGGGCTGGGCTGGGCTGGCGGGCTGGGCGGGGCTGGCGGGCTGGGCGGGGCTGGCGGGCTGAGCGGGGCTGGCGGGCTGGGCTGAGCTGGCGGGCTGAGCGGGACGGGCCGGCCGGAACCAGTCCTCGGGCCAGCCCTCGCCTACCGGCCCGCCGTCACCTGCTGGCCGACCCTGGGTGCTGCCGTGGCTCATCCACCGGCCCTTTCCGGTCAGTTCGCCCGGGCAGCAGGTGCCCGATCCGGGGCCAACCACGATAACCGGCTGTGGGCACCGGCCGGTCCCGAACGCGGCCTGAGCCGGATACTGGCGTGCGATCCGCAGCCCTGGTCAGGCAGGCTTGGGCCATGGCGGAAAATCTCACCCTGATGGCAGTGCACGCACATCCTGACGACGAGGCATCGAGCACCGGGGGAGTGCTGGCCCGGTATTCCGGCGAGGGCGTCCGTACCGTGGTCGTCACCTGCACCAACGGCGAGTACGGGGACACCCCCGGCGGGGTCAAGCCGGGCGCCGATGGGCACGACAAGCAGGAGGTCGCCCAGATCCGGCTGGCTGAGCTGCGCGAATCAGTCAAGTACCTGGGCGTCAGCGACCTCGAGCTGCTCGGTTACCACGATTCAGGCATGCTGGAGTGGGAGTACAAGGACCGGCCGGACGCGTTCTGCAACGTGCCCGAGGACGTGGTCGCGGGGCGGATAGCGGAGCTGATCGAGCGGTACCAGCCGCAAGTGGTCATCACCTACGACCCGGACGGCGGCTACCAGCACCCCGACCACGTGCACGCGGCGAGGGCGGCGGCGGCCGCCGTGACCAGCACCGGCATCCCGGCCAAGCTGTACCTGACCGCGATGCGGCTCAGCCGCTGGCAGGAGCTGTGGACGGCGCTGCGCGAAGCGGGCGTGGACGTGCCCGACCGGGACGAGGAGTTCAGCCCGGAAATGCTGGCGCAGATGGAAAGGTCCGAACGGCGGATCACCACCACGATCGACATCCGGCCGGTACTCGACCGCAAGCAGGCCGCGCTGCTGTCGCACGCCAGCCAGGTGAGCGAGTCATGGTTCAGCCAGCTCCCGCCCGACCTGGCCGAGCGGGCGTTCGGTGAGGAGACCTTCATCCGGGCGGTGGACCGCACCGGCGCCCCGGTACCAGAGACCGACCTGCTCGCCGGCCTGCGCTGATCCCCGACGTCACCCGGTGCGGGTGAGGCGGCCCCGGCGCTGACTGGCCAGGGTGGCTGGTGAGCGCCGGACAGTCAGTCTGCCTGGCCAAGGGCCCGCCCGGAGCGGTTACAAATGGTGCTTGACCTTGTGCTCATCGGGCTCGGGATCACCCTTGAGCCGTTCCCGCTCACCGCATTCATCCTGGTTCTGGGGGCCGAACGGGGGGTTATCAAGGGATTGGCTTTCATCCTGGGCTGGCTGGGCTGCCTGATCGCGGTGGCCGCGGGCGTGCTGCTGCTGACCGGCGGCCAGCCGCTGCGGCCGGCCACCGCGCCATCCACCGCTGCGCTGGCCGTCAAGCTGGCCGCGGGCCTGGTGCTGATCGGCCTGGGGTTCTATCAGTGGCGGCGGGGGGCCCGCCCGCGCAAGCCGCCGGCCTGGACGGCCCGGCTGGACCGGATGTCGCTATGGGCCGCGGCCGGGCTGGCCGCGTTCCTGCAGCCGTGGGTGCTGGTCGCCGCCGGGGCGGCGACGATCGGCTCGGCCAGCCTGTCCACCGTGGGCGACTGGCTGGCCCTGGTGGCTTACTTCCTGCTGGCGACCTCCAGCTACCTGACGATGGAGCTGTACGCCACGTTTGCCCCGGGCCCGGCCGAGGCCCGGCTCCGGCAGCTGCGGACCTGGATGGACACCCACCGCAACCAGGTCATCGTCGCGCTGTCCCTGCTACTCGGGCTGTGGCTGGTGGGCAAGAGCTGCTACCTGCTGGCGGCGGCGCAGTGACCGCCCCGGCCAAGACCGACCCAGGCGGCCCGCTGGCGGCCCTGCGCACCCGCGGCTACCTGGTGCTGCTCGTGCTGGCCGGGCTCATCGGCGCACCCATCTCCGCCGTTGCCTACGGCTTCCTCGCGCTGGTCAGCAAGCTGCAAGGGTGGATCTTCAGCGACCTGCCCAAGGGCCTGGGTTTCCATGGCGAGCCCATGTGGTGGCCGGTCCTGCCGCTGGCCGTGGCCGGGGTCCTGGTGGCGCTGACCATCCGGTACCTGCCCGGCCGGGGTGGCCACTCACCGGCCGACGGTTTCCACGCTGGCGGCGCACCCGGTCCGGCCGAGCTGCCCGGCGTGATACTCGCCGCGCTGGCCACGCTCAGCCTGGGGGTGGTGCTCGGGCCGGAGGCGCCACTCATCGCACTCGGTGGCGGGCTCGGCCTGCTCGCCGTCCGGCTGGCCAACCGGAACGCGCCCGACCGGGCCGGCGCGATGGTGGCCGCCGCGGGCAGCTTCGCGGCCATCAGCACGCTCCTCGGCTCGCCGCTGCTCGGTGCCTTTCTGCTGATGGAAGCGTCCGGGCTGGGTGGTGCCACGCTCGAAGTCGTGCTGCTGCCCGGCCTGCTGGCCGCGGGTATCGGCTCGCTGATCTTCACCGGCCTGGACAGCCTCACCGGGCTGGGCACGTTCTCGCTGGCCATCCCCAACCTGCCGCACCTGGGGCCGCCCACGGTCGGCGAGTTCGGCTGGTCGGTGGCCATTGGCGTACTGGGCGCGCTGGTCGGTGCCGGAATCCGCTGGCTCGGGCTGCTGCTGCGCGACCGGGTCGAGCGCAGGCTGCTGCTGTTCACCCCGCTGGCCGGCCTGGCCGTGGCGGGCCTGGCCATCGCCTACGCGGCGGGCACCGGGAGGGGCTCGTCCGAGGTGCTGTTCTCGGGCCAGGACGCGGTGGGCCCGCTCATCAGCCACAGCGCGGGCTACACCGTGGGCGCGCTGCTGCTGCTCCTGATGTGCAAGGGGCTGGCTTACGGCACCTCACTCAGCTCGTTCCGCGGCGGCCCGATCTTCCCGGCTATCTTCATCGGCGCGGCCGGCGGGATCGTCCTGTCCCACCTGCCCGGCCTGCCCCTGGTGGCCGGGGTGGCCATGGGCATCGGGGCGATGAGCGTGGCGATGCTGCGGCTGCCGATGACCTCGGTGCTGCTGGCCACGCTGCTGCTGGCCGCCGACAGCTTGCAGGTGGTGCCGCTGGCCATCGTGTCGGTCGTGGTGGCCTACGTGATCTCGATCCGGCTCACGCCCGCTCCGGCTCCGGGCCCCGCCGGGCCGGCCCAGGAGCCGGCCCCGGCCGCGCCGCCAGCGGCGGACCGGGCTAAGTGATCGGCGGCAGCACCTGGGTGCCGTCCAGAACCGGGCGGAACAGATCACCGCGGTCGGCTACCCGGGCGGGCATGTCGGCGACGGTGAAACCGTCCGGCCGCAGCGCCGGGTCGTCCAGCTCGTCCCAGCCAATCGGCGCCGATACCGGCGCCGCCGCCGCGGCCCGCGGGCTGTACGGCGCGACCAGAGTCTTGATCTTCGTGTTCTGCGTGTAGTCGAGCCGGGCCAGCCCGCCCCGGTCGTGCACGTCCCACTTCCAGCTGACCAGCTTGGGCACGACCGCGCCGATGGCCTTGGACAGCTGCTCCACCCAGGCCCGGGTGTCGTCGAAGCCCGGCCCGGGCGCGATGGGAATCCAGATCTGGATGCCCCGCCGCCCGGTCAGCTTGGGCTGGCCCCGCACCTTCAGGTGGTCCAGGGCGGTGCGGTGCAGCCGGGCCAGCACCAGCACGTCCGGCCATGACGTGGCCGGCCCGGGGTCGATGTCGATGAGCGCGTAGCTGGGCTGGTCCGGGTGCCCGGTCGGCGCCGTCCAGGCATGCCATTCCAGCGCGCCGAAGTTCGCCGCCCAGATCAGCGCGGCGGGCTCGTCCACCACCAGGTAAGTCGACGTCTTGCCGGGCTCGGCGGACGGATCATGCCAGCGGGGCAGCCAGTCAGGCGCGTGCTCAGGCAGCTGCTTGTGCCAGAAGCCCTCGGTATCGGCGCCGCCCGGGAAACGGTGCATGTTCAGCGCCCGCCCGGCCAGGTACGGCACGGTTACCGGGGCGAGCTGCGCGGTATACCGGATGAAGTCGCGCTTGGTCACCGGCTGGCCGCCGGGCCGGGCCGGGAACAGCGCCTTGTCCAGGTTGGTCAGCCGCAGCTGGCGGCCGAAGGCGTGCCAGCTGCCCCCCGGGCCGAGGCCGTCCAGGCGGGCCAGCTCGTCCGGGCTGGCCGGGGTGATCGTGCGCCGCACCGGCACCGAGGCCTCGGCCGGGGGCAGGTCGGCTCGCCAGATCCGCTCCGGGTCGGCTTTGACCTCATCGCTGGTGCGGCCGCTGAGCACCGATGCCGGGTGGTCCTCCGGGTTCCAGCCGGGGACCGCGTACTCGTCGTGCTTGTGCAGCAGCAGCCACTGGTCACCATCGCGCTGGACCAGGATCAGCCGGCCGCGCAGCTTTTCGCCCTGCACGTCGGCGTGCAGTTCACCGGCGGCCACCGACGCCGCGGGATCGTCGGTGGCGTGCGGCTCCCAGGTGCCGCGGTCCCACACGATCACGTCACCCGCGCCGTACTCGCCGCGCGGGATCACCCCCTCGAAGTTCAGGTACTCGATCGGGTGGTCCTCGACGTGCACGGCGGTGCGCTTCACGTCCGGGTCGAGCGTGGGCCCCTTCGGCACCGCCCAGCTGGCCAGCACCCCCTCGATCTCGAAGCGGAGATCGTAGTGCAGCCGGCGGGCCCGGTGCCGCTGCACGACGAAGCGCAGCGCGGCGGGGGTGCCGGGGTGCCCCGGTGCCTGCTGGCCGGACGGCTCCGGGGTGCGGCGGAAGTCACGCTTGCGCTGGTAGCGTGCGAGCTTGTCGGGCACCGATGACCTCCAGCCGGGGCCGGATCCGCTCCTCGCAGGGTAAACCGCCGCGGTGCGGAGCTGCCCACCGGCGCCGCGTAGATCCACCGTGAGCGGGTAGCCGTTACCTCATGAGCGAATCCGGCCGGGATGCCCGGAATCCAGCCGAACTGGCCGGCCCGCCAGCCGCGCCCGGCGGCCAGCCTCCCGACCTGACCGATGAGGCGCTGTCCGGGGAAGTCGCGGAGCTGGTCGGCCAGCTGGCGGAGGAGCCCACCCCGTCGCGAGTGCGGCGGCTGCAGGCCGCCGCGTTCCGGCTGGCCCGCCGGGGCGGCCGGGCGGGCTGGTCCGGGGTGCGGTCCAGCGGCCGGGTTGGCTGGTCCGGGGTGCGGTCCGGCGGCCGGTGGCTGACCAGCCAGACGCTGGCCCTGGCCCCCCGGCTGCCCATCCGGGACCAGCAGACCTTGCGCGCCCAGTTTCCCGGGCTGGACCCCGAGGAACTGGCGGACGCGCTGATCCAGGGTTCCGCCCGGGCCGCTGCCTCGGTGGGGGCGGCGGTCGGTGCGGCCATGTTCCTGCCGTTGCCTGCCGCCCCGGTGGAGGTGGCGGTGGAGACGCTGGGCCTGGTCGGCATCGAGGTCAAGCTGGTGGCTGAGCTGCACGAGGTGTACGGGATGCGGGCCCCGGGCCCGGCGCCCGAACGGGCGCTGGCCTATCTGGCGGCCTGGGCGCACCGGCGGGGGGTGTCGGTGGCGCCCGGTGGGCTGGTGCTGGCCGTGGGCTCGCCGCTGCGCAGGCGCCTGGAGCGCCGGCTTCTGGTCCGTGCCGGGCGCAGCGCCGCCTCGCTCGGCCCGCTGCTCACCGGCGCGGCCGCTGGCGCGCTGCTGAACCGGCAGGAGACCCGCAGGCTCGGCCATGACGTACGCCACGATCTGCGCCGCCGGTCGGCCCAGGGGGACCGCTGGCCGCGCTGAACCGGCGAGCTGGCCGGGACCGGCTCAGGCCGGCCGGCTCAGGCAGGCCGCCCGGGTCCGCTCACGGCCAGGCCGGGGATGGTATCCCAGCCGATGATCTCCAGCACCGCGCGCAGCTGCGGCGGGACGTGGCGCAGCCGGACGCGCCGGACGTCTCCTGCGCCGTTGCCCGCGGTCAGCCCCACCAGCACGCGCAGCCCGGCCAGGTCGCAGTACACCACCTCGGCCAGGTCGATGTGCACTTCCGGCTGGCCCGCCGTGGCGTCATCGAGCGCCCCGACCAGCGCGGCGTACGTGGATTCGTCGATCTCCCCGGCAATGGCCAGGCCAGGTGGGTTCACCGTGCGGGTGATGCGCAGCACCCCGTTGTCGTACACGGGTCCGCCAGCCGACATCGGGCAGCTATCTCCCTCGCGCGAACACCACCGGGCAGGTCCAGAAATGCGGCCGGCGTCCTGGGCGGTGCCAGCACTGAGTGAGATCAGCGCTCATCCCCTGGTTACGGTCAAGCCCCATCGTCAGGCCGGAGGCGGCGAGCCGCGTCTCTGGCCTCTGCCACAGGCATCAGGTAGGGCCGGTACCGCCCATAGCCGGTTCCGGATTATTACCGATGTGCCTGGTCAGGCGCAACATGACCGGACGGTGGCCGAGACGGGCCAGCGGGCCCGCGGTGCCGGGCCAGCCGCACAGCCCGGCGGGCGGCGCGACGGCTACCCGGTAACCATCTCCAGCCGTGTCTCATCGGCTGGATCCTCCGGTATTACGTTTCATTGGCCTGCCATAAAGCCCTGTTCGGCGGGCCAGCTGCCGCGCTGGTCCACCCTGGCCGGTGTAGCCGCCCATATCACGGGTAGTGCGGCAGCACCGGTGATAGGTAAGCGGGCAGGTACGGCGGCCAGGGAGGAGACCAGGGTGGGGACGCGGCGCACTGACTTCTGGTCCGCGGCAGAGGGTGAGCCGCAGGACTTCATCCGCCGGGCCGGGCTGGCCGGCCTTCCCCGCCCGCAGGCGAAGCTGGCCACCGGGAGAGGGGTAGCTGGGGCCGGGGCACCCTGATGTCAGCGCTGATAGGCTCCTGGCCGGCCCACGGCGCCGGCCGTGGGCCCGGCCGCCCGGGCCGGGGCCCGGCGGCCCAGGCGGCAGCCGGGCCGGCGCCATCCCCGGGGGCTGTTTGGGCTGCTTGGGCTGCCTGCCGTGCTCGTGCGGGGAGCACGGCTGGCCGGCCGAACCGGGAGGTGACTGTGCTGGCGTACGGGCCGGGCAGGACCACCTCCTGCGGCGGGACGCGACGGCCGGGGTCGGTGGTGAGCCGGCGTGGGATCTGACATGTTCCATGGCTTTGGCCAGGGCCAGCAGCTTGATGGCGACCCGGCCGAGCAGGGCCTGACCGCGCTGGTGGAAGCGGCTGAGCGGGCCGTGGAGAAGATCGGCTCGACCGTCCCGCCCGCCCAGCTGCGCGCGTTGCTGATCATCGACCGGGCCGGCAACCTGAACCTGAACCGGCTGGCCGCCCTGGTTGGCGCCTCCGCCTCGGCCACCAGCAGGCTGTGCGACCGGATGGAAGTGGCGGGCCTGCTCACCCGGGACCGCGCGGTGAGCAGCCGCCGGGAGATCGTGCTGCTGCTCACGGAATCCGGCCGGCGGCTGGCGGCGTGGGTCCGCGATCAGCGCCGCGATGCGCTCGCCGAGCTGCTGCAGGCGATGAGCCCGGAAGGCCGCGAAGCGCTGGTTCGCGGGCTGGGTGAACTCGCCGCGCGCCCGACATGACCCGGGCTCCCCGGGCTGACGTGCATTGACCTTCCTCTGGCAAACTTTCCTCATGGAAACACTTGCGCCCGGTACAGGGTCGTGTCACTCTTTCTCCATGGAAACATTTGCTGCGCAGCACATCGGCGAGCTGAACCAGCTTACCGACGACGAGCTACTCGGCATGATCCGGTCCGGGCCTGCAGGTGGCGCCCAGCGAACGGCCGCCTGTGAGGTGCTGGTGGAGCGGTACCGCAGCCTGGTCCGCTCGTGCGCAAACCGTTACCGGCGCAGCCCTGAGCCCCACGAGGACCTGATGCAGGTCGGCTACGTGGGCTTGCTCAAAGCGATCAACAACTTCGACCCGGGTGTCGGCCGCAGCCTGGCCGCCTACGCGCAGCCCTGCATCACCGGCGAGATCAAGCGGTATTTCCGTGACAAGCGGTGGCAGGTCCATGTCGAGCGGCCGGTGCAGGAACGGCTGCTGGAAGTGCGCGAGGGGGTCCGTCACCTCACCCAGCAGCTCGGCCGGGCCCCGCGAGACGCGGAACTCGCCGAGCACCTGGGCTTCACGGAGGCCGACGTGCGCGAGGCGCTGCAGGCCGACATGCTGCTGCAGCCGGCCTCGCTGGACGCACCACTGGCCGGCCAGCCCGAGACGGCCAGTCTCGCCGACCTGCTCGGTGAGGAGGATCCGCGCATGGAGCACACCCTGTCCATGGAGGCACTCACCGTGCACTGGGATGAACTTCCCCGCCGTGAGCAGCGGATCCTGCTGATGCGTTTCTACGGCGACATGACCCAGGCCGAGATCGGCCGTCACCTCGGCATCTCCCAGATGCACGTGTCCCGGCTGCTCGCCCACGCCCTCGGCTACCTGCGGCAGCGCATCCTCGAGCTGCCCGAATCCGAGGGCCAGCAGGCGGCGGCCTGAGCCGCGGCCTGAGGCACCGCGGCATCCAGGCCCGAGCCCGACCATCCCGGACATTCCCCATTGCCAGGCCCGCCAGGATCCCCTCCCCTGGCGGGCCTGGCCTCACCTGGTCCCGGCGGGCCCGTCGCCTCGCGCGGGCCCGGCCCGCTGGCCGGTGGGTCGCCGGTACGTTCGTCGGGCACGACCGGGGAACCTGGGCGCCCCGCACGGGCGGGCGGTCAACCAGAGGAGCCTCCATTGGGTGCACACCGGGCAGGCGGGAGATGACCGCGCCGCCCCGGGCGGGGCGGCCCGCCCTGGACGTTCCGGCCGCCACGCCTGCCCCGGGCCATGGTGTCGACGTGGCCCTCCGTTCCCGGCTCGGTGATCCGGACAGCGTGCTGCTGGTTGAGGACGACGCCGGTGACGCCCTGCTGGTCGAGGAGCTGCTGGCGGACAGCGGGATGCAGGCCTCGCTGCAGCGGGTGAGCTCGCTGGCCGAGGCCAAGCAGCTGATCCGCGGGGGCGGCGCGGCCGGCTGCATCCTGCTCGACCTGCACCTGCCGGACGCGGTGGGGCTGGACGCGGTTACCCAGCTGCTGGCGGCCGCCCCGGGTGCCCCGGTCGTGGTGCTGACCGGGCTGGCCGAGGAGAGTGCCGGGCTCGCGGCGGTCGCGGCCGGTGCCCAGGACTACCTGATCAAGGGGCAGGCGCCGCCGGACGTGTTCGCCCGGGCCATCCGGTACGCGGCCCAGCGCAAGCAGGCCGAGCAGGCTTCGGCGGCGCTGCAGCTCAGCGCGCTGCGGGCCGAGGAGAACGCCCGGCTGGAACGGGCCCTGTTGCCCACCCCGCTGATCCGGGGCGGCCAGTTCGAGACCGTGGCCCGGTACCGGCCGGGCCGGGCGTATGCCCTGCTCGGCGGGGATTTCTACGACGTGGTCGAGACCGCCGACGGCGTGGTGCACGCGGTGATCGGCGACGTCTGTGGGCACGGCGCCGCCGAAGCCGCGGTCGGCGTGTGCCTGCGGGTGGCCTGGCGCTCTCTGGTTCTGGCCGGTACCGCGCCACCGCGCCTGATCGGCCTGCTCGAGCAGCTGCTAATGGCGGAGCGGGCGGACGAGCACGTCTTCGCCACGCTGACCCACCTTACGTTCACCGCCGACCAGCGGCGGGTCCGGGTGCTCCGCGCGGGCCACCCGGGGCTGCTGCTGCGGTCGGCCGGGCGTGCCGAGCTGATCGAGGGACCAGTCGGGCCCGCCGTCGGCCTGGTCCCCAGCCCGGAATGGGCGCAGCAGGAGCTGGCCCTGCCGCCCTGGGCCGGATTGGTGCTGTTCACCGACGGGCTGTTCGAGGGCCGGACCGGCCCAGGCAGCCAGCGGCTGGGCGAGGACGGGCTGCTGGCGCTGGCGCGCGAGCTTGCGGCGCTCCCCGCGGCCGAGTTCGTCGACACGCTGCTGGACCGGACCGAGGCTGCGGCCGCCCCGCACGGCGGCCTCGCCGACGACATCGCGGTGGTGCACGTCGGCTGGAAGGGCGCCGGGTGAGCGCGACTGGCAGCCGCCGCGCCGGGCTGCGCGCGCTCACCGTCCAGGGCTGGGTCCGGCTGGTGTTCGCGGTCATCGCGGTCTTGATCGTGGCCGCCGCGGTGCTCGTCATCGAGCTGCTGGCGCAGAGCCGGGCGCGCTCCGACCAGCTGCAGGACACCATCCTCCCGGCCCAGGCCCAGGCCTACCGGATGCAGGGCGCGCTGGTCGATCAGGAAACCGGGGTCCGCGGCTACGGGATCACTGGCGACACGCGGTTCCTGCAGCCCTACATCACCGGCCGGGCCATCGAGACCAGCGCCGTGGCCCGGCTGCGCGTGCTGGTCGGGCCGGACCGGCCGCTGGCCGCCGATCTGGCCGCCCTTACGCGCGCCGCGGCCAGCTGGCGTGGCCGGTATGCCATCCCGCTGATCGACCGGGCCCGGCACGGCCCGCTGAACGGCACCGACGCGGCGCTGCTGGACCAGAGCAAGCAGTCCTTCGATCATCTTCGGGTCTTGTTCGCAGCGCAGAACGCGCACCTGGCCCGCGCGGCGGCGGCCGCGGTGGCCAGCCAGAGCCAGGCCCGCGCCCGCCAGGACTGGGCCTATGCCGGCATCCTGGCCTTTCTGCTGCTGACCTCGGCCGCGCTGGCCATCGGGCTGCACCGGGCGGTGCTCCGGCCGCTGGGCCAGCTCCGGGCCGCATCCCAGCTGGTGGCGGACGGCGACTACAGCCGGCCCATCGAGCCGGTCGGCCCCGCCGATCTGCGGGCGGTGGCCGGGGCCGTGGAGGCGATGCGCAGCGAGCTGGTCACCGCGCTGGACGCCAGCCGCGCGGCCGGTGAGGTCGCCGCGCGGCAGGCCGCTGACCTGGACGCGCAAGCGGCCGAACTGCGCCGGTCCAACGGCGAGCTGGAGCAGTTCGCCTATGTCGCCTCGCATGACCTGCAGGAGCCGCTGCGCAAGGTGGCCGCGTTCTGCCAGCTGCTGGAGAAGCGCTACGGCAGCCAGCTGGACGATCGCGGCCTGCAGTACATCGCGTTCGCGGTGGACGGCGCCAAGCGGATGCAGACCCTCATCAACGACCTGCTGACCTTCTCCCGGGTTGGCCGCGCCCACGACGTCCGGGTGGCGGTCCGGCTCGACCAGCCGCTGGACCGCGCGCTCAGCGCGCTCTCGGCCGCGATCGAGGAGTCGGCCGCGGTGGTCGAGCGCCCGGCGGAGCTGCCGCTGGTGACCGGCGACCCGACCCTGCTCGGCATGCTGTGGCAGAACCTGGTCGGCAACGCGATCAAGTTCCACGCCCCGGACCGTGCTCCGGTGGTGCGGATCACCGCGGTGAGCCAGCCGGACGGCATGTGGCGGTGCTGCGTGGCGGACAACGGGATCGGCGTCCCGCCCGAGTTCGCCGAGAAGATCTTCGTCATCTTCCAGCGGCTGCACGGGCGGGACGCGTACCCGGGAACCGGGATCGGGCTCGCTCTGTGCCGGCGGATCATCGAGCAGCACGGCGGCGAGATGCACCTGGACACCGGGTACACCGGTGGCACCCGCATCTGCTTCACGCTGCCGGGCAGCGCGGACGGCGCCGGCCCACAGACCACCGGCTCGCAGGCCACCTGCCCGCAGGCCACCCGCCCGCAGGCCACCCCCGAAGGGATACCCGGATGAGCGACGCGCACCCGATCGAAGTCCTGCTGGTCGAGGACGACCCCGGCGATGAGCTGATGACCCGGGAGGCGTTCGAGGACAACAAGATCGGCAACAAGCTGCATGTCGCGCGGGACGGCGAAGAGGCGCTGGACTTCCTCTACCAGCGCGGCGCGCACGCCGACGCGCCCCGCGTCGGCCTGATCCTGCTCGACCTCAACCTGCCGAAGTACGACGGCCGGCAGATCCTGGAGCAGATCAAGTCCGATCCCGACCTCGCGCACGTGCCGGTGGTGATCCTCACCACCTCGTCCTCGGAAGAGGACATCCTGCGCAGCTACCGGCTGCACGCCAACGCGTACGTGACCAAGCCGGTGGACGTGAACCAGTTTATCGCGGCGGTCCGGCAGATCGACGACTTCTTCGTGTCGGTGGTCCGGCTGCCCCGCTAGGAGGCTGCCATTATCCGGTGTCCTGGTAGCTAGCCCGGCCCGGCGCGGCCGGGCCGGTCGTCCACGGCCTGGACGGGCTCTGCCTCCGGCCCGTATTCCGCGTCGGGCCCGTGTTCCGCGTCGGGCCCGTGTTCCGCGTCGGGCCCGTGTTCCGCGTCGGGCCCGTGTTCCGCGTCGGGCCCGTGTTCCCCGTCCGGCCCGTGTTCAGCCTCCGGGCGGTCCCGGCGGACCAGATCGGTCAGCGCCCGGCGCATCCCGGCCACGCCGGAACCGCGCGGCACCTTGAGCGCCACGTAGGCGGCCGCCCCGGTGGGGATCGGCAGCCAGAAGTTCACCAGCCGCCAGGCGAGCACGCCCAGCGTGGCCACGCTCCGGGTCAGCCCGAAGCTGACCAGCAGGACCGGGGTCAGCGAGTCGATCACGCCCAGCCCGGCCGGGCTGATCGGGATGGCGCCGAGCACGTTGGCGATCCCGTACGCGGCGAACAGTCCCACCGGGTCGGTGTAGTGGCCAAACGCGGCGATGAAGCACCACAGTGCTGCCGCGTCCAGCAGCCAGTTGAGCGAGGCCCAGGTCAGCGAGCTGAGCAGCACCCGGCGGTCGGTGGCCAGCCGGCGCAGCGAATCGCTGGCCTGCAGCACGATCTGCTCCAGCTTCTCGCCGCCGACCTTGGGGATCCTGTCGCCGATGGCCCGGACGATGCGCGCGGCCCGCGGCCCGCCCCGGATGAAGCCCACCACCACGGCCGCGATCGTGGCCAGCAGGAGCGCGCCCACGATCGCCACCGTGCCGTACAGCGGGCGGAAGCCGGCCACCGGGATGGAGATCACCAGCGCCAGCCACAGCAGCACGTTCAGCACCACCGTGGAGCCCATGCCCTTGGTCGCCATCATCACGCCGACGTCGGTCCCATCCAGCCCTTCCGAGGTGAACAGCTGGTAGCCGACACCCGCGCTGCCGATGGTCCCGGCCGGGATGACGTGCGCGACCGCGGCCGCGGACAGGTCGATGCCGAACAGCCGGACCAGACCGGGCCGGCCCCCCGCGGGCAGCAGGGCCCGGGTCAGCACCGCGTAGCAGAACAGCGACGCCGCCTCCAGCACCAGGCCCGCCACCGCCCAGAACACGCCCACCCGGCCCAGCAGGTACAGGTCCTTGCTCGCCCCGATCAGCTCCGGGATGACCAGGTACTCGGCGACCAGCGCCAGGATGAACAGCACCACCACATGGCGCAGGGGCCGCCGGGCCACCCGCAGCCAGTGCGCCAGCCGGCCGCCCCGTGTGCTGGCCGGCGGCTGTTTCCGCCCGCTCATTCAGCTGGCGTCCAGGCGCCGGAAGGTTACTTCGTGCAGCAGCAGCCGCAGGGCAGCGGCGGCCGGGATGGCCACCAGCGCGCCGATCAGCCCCATCAGCGCCCCACCGACCAGCACCGCGACCACGGTCACCACCGCCGGCACTTCCACCGTCCGGCCCATGATCCGGGGCACGATCAGGTAGTCCTCGGCCAGCCGGTAGCCGACGTAGAAGACCAGCGTGGCGATGGCGACCGGCAGCGAGACGGTCAGCGCGACGAGCGAGACGATCGCCCCACCGATGGTCGACCCGATCACCGGGATCAGGTCCAGCAGCGCCACCAGCAGGCCCAGCAGCAGCGGATAGGGGATGCCGAAGATTTCCAGCCAGGCCCAGGTGCCGACGCCGGCGATCAGCGAGGTGAGGAAGTTCCCCAGCATGTAGCCGCCGACCTTGTCGAAAATCTCGTCACCGATCAGGATCACCCGGGCCCGCCGGGACTGCGGCGCGAGCCGGTAGAAGAACAGCTTGATGTGCGGCATCGCCGCCAGGAAGTAGACGACCAGCACGATCACCACGAGCAGCGAGCTGGCCGCGCTGAGCACCAGCTCGCCCGCCCCGAGTACCCCGCCGACCAGCGCGGTTCCCTTGGTGGACAGCAGCCGCGCCAGCCGCTCCTGGACATGGAACCGGACATTCAGCCGGCCCAGCTCGGAATTGTGATCACGCAGCGTGGTCATGTAGTGCGGCAGCTCGTGTACCAGGGCGCTGACCTGGGCGGTCAGTGGCGGGATGGCGGCAGCCATGAACCCAGCGACGACGCATGCCACGATGAGCAGGATCACGACCACCGCCGCCCAGCGGGGCAGCCGGCGCCGGGTCAGCCAGCTGACCGCCGGGTCCAGGCCCGCCGCGATGAACAGGGCCAGGCCGATCAGGACCAGCACGGAACGGGCCCGGATCACCAGCTCCACCAGGCCGTAGGTGACCGCCACCCCGGCCGCGGCCATCATGCCGACGAAGAACGGCGAGCGCCGGTTCATCGGCCGGCCCAGCCGCCCCAGGCTCCCGGTCTCCTCGGCGATCGCGGCCGCCGCGTCCACGGCCTGCTGCATCTGGTCGGCAGGCGGCTGGTGGTCGGCAGGCGGCTGGCGGTCGCCTCCCGGGTCGCGGACCTCGGTATCGGCCACTACTTGGCCACCTGGGCGGCGCCGGGCGGGGCGGCCGGCGCGCAGCTCGCCGGGGTCATCAGCCGGAACGCCACGTTGGGGCTGGCCGCCCGCCCGCACCGGCGCTGGCCAGCCGACGGGCTGGCCAGGATGCTCATGATCAGCAGGCTGAGCGCGGCCGCCAGCAGCAGCGGGACGATCAGCCGGGCGGCCAGCAGGCTGGCCGGATTGCGCCGGGCTCGCGGCCCACGGCCCCGCCCCGGGCCGTTCGGCCGGCTGCGAGCCCACCACTGGCGGGCTGGCAGCGTCTCGGCGGCGGGCATGCCCTCCTGCCGGGTCAGCCGGGTGAACACGGCGAACATCCTGGCCAGCCGCGGATCGCCATGACGCAGCCGGTCATCGATCGCATCCAGTGTGTGCTGCTGGCTGGCTGGCAGGCTCATCACAACTCTCCGGCTGTCCCCGTCTGGCTGGCCCCCATGCCGCTACCCGCGACCTGGGAGTTAAACGGTGACGCAGGCACCGGCGCGGACCGGTCCGGAGTCGGTGTCGGGTCGATGAACACGTGCGGGGTGAGCGGCAGGCGCTCCGCCAGCCGGCGGTCGATGTCGTCGGCGAGCTGCTCCACCTGATCCGAGCTGGCCGAATCGGACATATCGACCTGGGCGGCCACGATGATGCTGTCCGGTCCCAGGTGCATGGTGCGCAGCCCGACCAGCCCGTCCACCCCCGGCGTCTGGGTGATTTCCTCCTCGATGGCCCGCTGGACCTGGGGATCCGCCGCCCGGCCGATGAGCAGCTCCCGGTTGTCCAGGCCGAGCCGGACCGCAACGGCGATCAGCAGGGCACCGATCGCGATGGACGCCGCGCCGTCCCAGACCGGGGAGCCGGTCAGCTGTTCCAGGCCGAGCCCGGCCGCGGCCAGCGCCAGCCCGATCACCGCGGCCGTGTCCTCGAACAGCGCCGCCTTGACGGTGGTGTCCGGGCTGGTGCGGACGTGCTGCAGCAGCTGGGTGTGACTGCTGCGGGCCTCACCGCGAAGCTGCCGCCAGGCCCGGATGAACGAGGTGCCCTCGGCCGCCGCGCACACCGCCAGCACCACGTAGGCGATCAGGTAGCCGTGCGTGGGGCTGTGCAGCGAGAGGATGCCCTCGAACACCGAGAACCCGGCGCCGGCGATGAAGATGCCGAACGCGGCGAGCAGTGCCCAGAAGTAGCGCTCCTGGCCGTAGCCGAACTGGTGCTCGGCGTCAGCCGGCTTCGCCCCCTTGTGCACCGAGGTCAGCAGGAACACCTGATTCAGCGTGTCCGCAAAGGAGTGCGCCGCCTCGGCCAGCATCGCGCTGGATCCAGACAGCACCCCAGCCACCAGCTTGGCCGTCATCACCACCAGGTTGGCCAGCCCGGCGATGATCACCGTGCGCCGGGTGGCCTGGTCCGAGGAACGCTTGGTCATGGTCCGGCCAACTGCCCGTAACGCAGGCCGGCAAACCGGCCCCGGGCCGCGCCTCAGCCGATGCGCTGCAGCGTATAGCGCACCGTCTGGACCCGGATCAGGCCGTCACGGAAGACGAACGTGTCGATACCGTCGTCCACCCGGGTGGCGCCCGCGTCGGCGGCCCACTCCAGGAACAGCACGTCCCCGTCGTAGATCTGGGTCTTCAGGTCCCAGTTCGCGTTGGGCACATCGGCCAGCAGCCGGGTGAACGCGGCGCGGATGCCATCCGGGCCGCGCAGTACCCCGGTGGGCGAGATGAAGACCGCGTCGTCGGTGTAATCGGCGACGATTTCATCCAGGTCCCCCGCGCCGAGGGCCTGGGCGTGGTGGGCGAAGACTTCCTGCGGGGTGCGGGCCATCGGCGCCTCCTCTAGCGGGCCTGTGTGACCTACCGTAGGGCGCCATTCCGCCCGGCGCGAGGTGCCGGCCGGGCGGCACCGACCGGGGGGTGCGCCGGGTCCGGGCCGCACCCGGCCGGTGGCGGCATTGACCAGCGGCAATAAAGTGCGGATACGCTCTGTTCATCATGGTGTTACAGAGTGACACTGGGCACGATGGTGCGGCTGTGCTGGCCTGCGGGCGCAGCGCGCACCGAGTGCCCGGGCCAGGCCCACCTTTGGGGGAGGTGTGCGATGGCGCGGCGGCGCGGTGTGCTGGCTGGCTATGCCGCCTGGATGACGCTGCTCACCGTCGCCTACTACGGGCTACCGGGGCTGCGGGTGGCCACCTGGGCGCTGATCGCGGCCAGCGGGACGGCGGCCATCGTGGCCGGGGTCATCGTCAACCGCCCCGCCCGGGTGACACCGTGGCTGCTGCTGGCCGCCGCCAGCCTCAGCTTTGCCGCTGGCCAGCTGACATTTCTCCTGGTCAGGCACCAGAGCCCGGCGTTCCACTCGCTGGCCGACGTCTGCTACCTGGCCGTCACCTACCCGATCTGCGCGGCCGCGCTGCTGATCTTCATCCAGCGCCGGTCCGCTGGGTACGACCGGCGCAGCCTGCTCGACGCGCTGACCCTGACGGTGGGCGTCGGCCTGCTGTCCTGGGTCTTCCTCATCCTGCCCTACGTGCACGACGGCGGGCTGGCCTGGTGGCAGAAGGCGGCCGGGATCGCCTATCCGCTCGGTGGCGTGCTGGTGCTGGCCATGCTGGCCCGGCTGCTCACGCCGGGCACCTGGCGGGCCCGCTCCCCGCAGCTGCTCACCGTGGGCACGCTCGGCATGCTGGTGTACGACGTGTTCTTCGGCCTCACCCAGCTCTCCAGCAGCTTCCGGCTGGGCAGCGTGAACGACCTCGGCTGGGCCGTGTGCTACGTGGCCTGGGGCGCGGCCGCGCTGCACCCGAGCATGACCGAGCTGACCCAGCCGCTACCCCAGCGGGCGGCGAGGAACTCCCGGATGCGGGTGGCTCTGCTCATGGCGGCGTCGCTGATCGCCCCGGCGGTGCTGCTGGCCGAGTCGGTCGGCCGGTCGGTCAGGGACGCCGGGGTTATCGCGGTCTGCTCGGCCGTACTGTACGTGCTGGTGCTGTCCAGGCTCGCGGACGTGGCCGCCGCCCACCGGCGGGCGCTGGACCGGGCCAGCGTGCTGAGCCGGGAGGTGGTCCGGCGCGACAGCGAGGCGTACTTCCGGACCCTGGTCCAGGACGCGTCAGACGTCATCCTGATCATCGACGATGACGGCCGGATCCGTTACGCGACGCCATCGGCGGGCGGCATCTTCGGCAGCGTCCCGGTCGAGGGCAGGTTCCTGTGGGACCTGATGGGCGGCGACGAGCAGGACGAGATCGCCCGCGCCCTGGCCGCGCTGCGCGCGGGCGCCAGCCCGGAGGTCGACGGGGACTGGCGGATCACCAGCCGTGCCGGCGGGTACGTGGAAGTCGAGGTCAGGTGCAGTGACCTGCGGCATGAGCCGACGGTCGGCGGCCTCGTGCTCACCCTGCGCGACGTGACCGAGCAACGGCAGCTGGAGCGGGAGCTGAACTACCGGGCCTGCCACGATTCGCTGACCGGGCTGGCCAACCGGGTGCTGTTCCAGGAACGGGTGGTGGAAGCGCTGGCCCGGGCCCGGCGCGCCGGGCGGCGGGTGGCGGTGCTGCTCGCCGACCTGGATGACTTCAAGGTCATCAACGACGCCATGGGGCACACCGTGGGCGACGAGCTGCTGGTGGCGGCGGGGTCGCGGCTATCTTCGCGGTGCGGTCCCACCGGCACCGTCGCGCGGCTGGGCGGAGACGAGTTCGCGCTGCTGATCGAGGACGTGCCGGCCGGCCATGCGGTGGAAGAGCTGGCCGAGAGCATCGTCGCCGCGTTCACCGAGCCGTTCACGCTCGGCCCCGGCGCGGCGGTGGCCACGGCCACCGTCGGCTTCGCGACCACGGACGACAGCGCCAGCCCGGCCGACCTGGTCCGGCATGCCGACCTGGCGCTCTACGCGGCCAAGGCGGCAGGCAAGCGGCAGTGGCGGCGCTACCAGCCGGTGCTCAGCACGGGCATGATCAAGCGGCGCGAACTTCAGCTGGCCCTGGACCACGCCGTGTCCAGCCGCGCCTTCAGCCTCGTGTACCAGCCGATCGTTGAGCTGGTCAGCGGGGAGGTGGTCGGTTTTGAGGCGCTCGCGCGCTGGCCGCACCCGGACTGGGGGATGATCCACCCCGAGCAGTTCATCGCGCTGGCCGAAGAAACCGGGCACATCGTGCCGCTCGGCTCATGGGTGCTGCGCCAGGCCACCATGGACATGGCCGGCTGGCGGCGGCGGGCCGGCGGCCCGCCGCCGTACGTGAGCGTGAACGTGTCCGCCCGGCAGCTGCGCGATCCCTCGTTCGTGGGCACCGTCCGCCGGATCCTGGCCGAGACCAGGCTGGCCCCGTCCGCGCTGCTGCTGGAGCTCACCGAGAGCGCGCTGCTCCGCCCGGACGAGCGGATCCGCGCCGACCTGGCCGAGCTGAAGAGCATCGGGGTCCGGCTGGCCATCGATGACTTCGGCACCGGCTACTCCTCCCTGAGTTACTTGCGTGAGCTGCCGATCGACGTGCTGAAGATGGACAAGTCCTTCGTCGACGGGATCGCCGTATCCGCGCAGCGGCTGGCGCTGGCCGAGGTCATCACCCGGATCGCCACCACCCTCCGGCTGACCGTGGTGGCCGAGGGCATCGAGAGTGAAGTCCAGCGTGACCTGCTGGTATCCATGGGCTGCCCCTTCGGGCAGGGCTACCTGCTGGCCCGGCCGCTCGGCGGGCCCGAGGCCGAGGCGCTGGTGCGCGCCGGGCCGGCCCTGGTGCCCGGCCCGGCCCGGCCGGCCGAGCCGGCTCCCGAAGGCGACCACGCCCGCGGCTGACGGGTGCCGGGGCCTAGGGTTGAGAGGGTAATGCTCCGGTTGATCCGAGGAATCAAAGCACGCTGGGAGGAGCCATGCCGGAAGTTCCGTCCGCCCACCTGGATGAGCACCGTTACCAGCCCGGCTTCGGCAATGAGTTCGTGACCGAGGCGGTCGCCGGGGCGCTGCCGGCCGGCCGGAACTCGCCGCAGCGCGCCCCCCTCGGGCTGTACGCCGAGCAGTTCAGCGGCACCGCGTTCACCCAGCCCCGGACGGTCAGCCGGCGCACCTGGGTGTACCGGGTGCTGCCGTCCGCGGCCCACCCGGCCTTCGCCCGGATCGGCAACGGGTCGCTGCGCGCCGCGCCGTTCGACGAGATCGAGCCCGACCCTAACCGGCTGCGCTGGGATCCGCTGCCGCTGCCGGATGGGCCGGCCGACTTCATCGACGGCCTGTACACGATGGGCGGCAACGGCGACCCCAAGACCCGCACCGGCATGGCCGTGCACCTCTACGCGGCCACCGCGTCCATGACCGACCGGTACTTCGTGGACGCGGATGGCGAGCTGCTGTTCGTGCCGCAGGCCGGCACCGTGGTGCTGCACACCGAGCTGGGCCCGCTGCAGCTGCGGCCCGGCGAGATCGGCCTGGTCCCGCGCGGTATCCGGTTCCGGGTCGAGCTGGCTGGCGGCCCGGCCCGCGGCTACCTGTGCGAGAACTACGGGGCCATGTTCGCCCTGCCCGAGCGGGGGCCGATCGGGGCCAACGGGCTGGCCAGCGAGCGGGACTTCCTCGCGCCCACCGCCGCGTTCGAGGAAAGCGGCGGAGCCGTGCAGGTGGTGCAGAAGTTCGGCGGCAACCTGTGGGCCGCGGACTACGACCACTCCCCGCTGGACGTGGTGGCCTGGCACGGCAACTACACACCGGTCAAGTACGACACGGCCAACTTCATGGTCATCGGCACGGTGAGCTTCGACCATCCCGACCCGTCCATCTACACCGTGCTCACCTCGCCCAGCGAACTGCCCGGGCTGGCCAACGTGGACTTCGTGATCTTCCCGCCGCGCTGGCTGGTCGGCGAGGACACGTTCCGGCCGCCCTGGTTCCACCGCAACGTCATGTCCGAGTTCATGGGCCTGGTCCAGGGCGTGTATGACGCCAAGGCCGAGGGGTTCCTGCCCGGCGGGGCCAGCCTGCACAACACGTTCAACGCCCACGGCCCGGACGCCGAGACCTTCGCGCGGGCGTCCACCGAGGAGCTGCGCCCGCAGAAGGTGGCCGGCACCCTCGCGTTCATGTTCGAGAGCCGCTGGATGATCATCCCGACGCGGCAGGCGATGCAGGCGGCGCACCGCCAGGCCGGCTACGACTCGGTCTGGTCCGGCCTGACCCGGGCCTTCCCGGCGGCCAGCAGCACCGGCTGAGGCGGCCATGGCCAGGCCCGCCGCCAGCCACCCCGCGCCGCCCGGTGCCGCCCTGCTCGCGGCGGCCCCGCCCCGGTTCGCCGGCACCCTGCCGCTGTGGTACCAGCTGGCGCAGAGCCTGCGCACGGCCATCTTCAGCCTGGACCACCAGGGCGCCACCCGGCTGCCCACCGAAGTGCAGTTCGCGCGGCACTACAGGGTCAGCCTGACCACGGTGCGCCAGGCCCTGGGTTCGCTGGCCGCTGACGGGCTGATCACCCGGCACCGGCGGCGCGGCACGTTCGTGAACCCGGACGCGCTGCGGTCCCGGGCGCTGCGGGTCCTGGGCTCGGCCGACGCGGTCATGGCCCAGCAGTCCAGCGACGAGACCAGGGTCCTGGGCCGGTCCCAGGTCCGGGTGCCCGGGTCCCCGGCGGCCCGGCTGGGGACCGGCGGGGACGCGGTGCTCATCCGCCGCCTGCGGCTGGACGGCGCCGGCCCGGTCAGCTACGCGGAAAACTATCTGCGCCCGGAGCACGCCGCCCAGATCAGCGACGCCGCGCTGGCCCGGCTGCCGGTGACGAAGATCCTGCGCGATGCGCTGTCCCTGCCGCTGACCAGGATCGACAACGAGGTTTCCGCGCGTACCGCGCCAGCCGACGTCGCGGCGCTCCTGGAGATCGAGCCGTACAGCCCGGTGCTGCTTTCCGACAATGTGACCTACGCGGCCGGGGCTACGCCGGTGGACGTGGCCCGGATCCACTACCGTGGCGATCGCTTCACGTTCGCGATCTCCCTGGACATTCCTTGACGCCGCTGACGTTCACCGAGCACACGCTGCCGCTCTGCGTGTACTCGCACGGTCCCGACGGCCCGCGGGTGGGTGCTGGCCTGGGCACTCACATCATCGACCTGGAGCGGGCGTTCGGCGACCCGGCCTTCGCCCAGCCGTCGCTGAACGCGTTCCTGGCCCGCGGCCCACGGGCCTGGCAGCGCACCCGGGAACGGCTCCTCGGTTTCATCCGCGGCGGCCAGCTCACCGCGACGGTGCCGATCGCCGAGGCCACTCTGCACCTGCCGGTGGAGGTGGCCGACTTCGCCGACTTCTACTCGTCGCTGGAGCACGCCACCAACGTGGGGCGGATCCTCCGCCCAGACGACCCCGGGCTGCAGCGCAACTGGCGGGAGATGCCGGTCGGCTACCACGGGCGGGCCGGCACCGTGGTGGTCAGCGGCACGCCGGTGGGCCGCCCGCGAGGCCAGCTCGCCCCGGGGCACGCGCGGCCCTCGCTGGCCGCCAGCCGCCGGCTGGACTTCGAGGCGGAGCTCGGCTTTGTGGTCGGGGCTGGCTCGCCGCCCGGGCAGCCGGTGCCGGTGGACGGCTTCGCCGATCATGTGTTCGGCGTGGTGCTGCTCATCGACTGGAGCGCCCGCGACATCCAGGCGTTCGAATCCCGGCCCCTCGGGCCCTTCCTGAGCAAGTCGTTCGCGACCACGATCTCGCCGTGGGTGATCCCGCTGGCCGCCCTGGAATCGGCGCGGGTCATGCCGCCGGACCAGGACCCGCCGCCGCTCGGCTACCTGCGGTCGGCCCAGCCCTGGGGCCTGGACATCGACCTCGCGGTCAGCATCAACGGCCAGCTGGTGTCCAGGCCGCGGTTCGCCACCATGTACTGGACCGCGGCGCAGCAGCTGGCCCACCTGACCGTGAACGGCGCCGCGCTGCGCACCGGCGACCTGTACGGTTCGGGCACCGTGTCCAGCTTTCACCGCGGCGGGATGGGCTGCCTGCTGGAGCTGACCGCGGGCGGGCGGGAGCCGGTCACCCTGGCCGACGGGCAGACCCGGGGCTACCTGGCCGACGGCGACACGGTGACGCTGTGCGGCTCGGCGCCCGGCCCGGACGGCTCGCGGGTCGAGTTCGGCTGCGCGTCCGGGCGGATCACGGGGCCGCCGGGCTAGCCGCCGAGCCCTGCGCGTGGAAGGCCTCCAGCGCCTCACCCGGGGTGTCGTAGTACGCGTCCGGGCCGCCCGGGCCGCTGATCCCGTAGTGGCGGAGCTGGCTGCGCACCGGGTCCATCAGGCTGGTCACCACGACCCGGATGTGCCGCCGGTGCAGCTCCCGGATGACCCGGCTGAGCGTGCCGGACGCCGTGTAGTCCACGTCGCCGATGGCCGCGCCGTCCAGCACCAGCCAGCGCACCGGGTCACCCGACCCGGCCAGCGTGAGCACGTCGTCCACCAGCCGGGACGCGTTGGCGTAGTACAGGCTGGAGCCGAACCGGTAGATGATCAGGCCCGGCTCGGTCCGCACGCCGGGCTCGGCCAGGACCTGCCGCCAGTGCCCGGCCGGTGACTTCACCAGCACGCTGCTGCGCGGCCGGTAGCTGTGGCTCAGGTGGTCGATGATCGAGGCGACCACGGCCACCCCGATGCCCCACTGGATCCCGAGCGCCACCACCGCGGCCGCGCTGAGCAGCGCGACCGCGAACTCGGTGCGCCGGACCAGGCGGACCCGGTGCAGCCCGCGCAGGTCGATGAGCTCGGCCCCGATCAGGAAGACCACCGCGGCCAGCGCGGCGGTGGGCAGGTAGCGGAGCGGCCCGGTCGCCACCAGCAGCACGACGAGCGTCACCACGCTGGTGGCCAGCGAGACGAGCTGGCTGCGGCCGCCCGCGTCGTCGGCGATCTGGGTCTTGGTCGGGCTGCCGTTCACCACGAACGTGCCGGTGAACGCCGCGGCGATGTTGGCCGCCCCGAGCCCGACCAGATCGGTGTCGGTGCGCAGTGGCTCGCCGTGCTTGACCGCGAAGGCCCGGGCGGTCGCCGCGCTCTGCGCCAGGATCACCACGAAGATCGTGGCCGCGGTGCCCAGCAGCGCGAGCATGTCGTGCGCGCCCAGCGCGGGCAGCCCGAAGGACGGCAGCCCGCGGGGCACCGGGCCGACCACGCTCACCCCGTGGCTGGCCAGGCTGGCCGCCCAGCTGGCCACGATGGCACCGGCCACCGCGAGCAGCGGGCCCGGGATCCGCCGGGTGATCCGCCGGGCGGCCAGCACGACCACGATGACCGCGGCGGAGATGCCCGCGGCCAGCGGCTGGGCCTGGGGCAGCGCGGCCAGCGTCTGCCCCAGCTTGATCAGCGTGTGCGGGCTGGGCGCGGTCACCCCGAGCATGTCCGGCAGCTGCCCCAGGGCCACCTGGATACCAACCCCGGTGAGGAAGCCGAGCAGCACCGTGCGGGACAGGAAGTTGGCCAGGAAGCCCAGCCGGGCCAGCCGGGCCAGGATCAGCAGGCCGCCGGTGAGCAGCGCGGCCAGCCCGGCCAGCCGGACGTACTCGGCCGACCCCGGGGCGGCCAGCCGGACCAGCGTGCCGGCCAGCAGGGCGGCGGTGGCCGAGTCCGCGGCCACCACCAGGTGGCGTGACGCGCCCAGCACGGCGAACAGCGCCATCGGCAGCAGCAGCGTGTACAGGCCGGTCACCACCGGCATCCCGGCGATCCGGGCGTAGCCGAGCACCTCGGGGATGCCCAGCGCGGCCAGCGTGACCCCGGCCAGCAGATCCGCGGGCAGCTGGGCGCGGCGGAGCGGGACGATGCCCCGCAGCACCGGCCAGCGCGCTGGCCGGGCCCACCGGCCCACCGACGTCACCCGCGTTCACCCCCTGCCCGTGTTCCCGATCCCGTCATCATGCCCGCTGGCGGGGAATGGGCGACCCGGGAGTGCGCGACGGGGTCAGGCGGGGTGGAGACGGGCGCCGGCCGGATCGAAGGGCGGGCGGGTGGTGACCCGGGCCGGGTAGACGTCACCGCCCACGCTGACCTGGTAGCTGCCGCCCCGAAGGAACTCGGGGGTGACCACGTCGCCGGCCGGGTCGCGCAGGTAGCCGAGCCCCACCGGGGCGCCCAGCGCCTCGCCCCAGGCGGCCGACGTGAGCTGCCCGGCCACCGCGCCGTCGCGGAGCACCAGCTCGCCGCCCCACAGCATGGGCGCCGGGCCGCCCGGGTCATCGACCACGACGGACACCAGGCGGCGCGCGGCGCCCTCGGCCCGGGCCTTCTCCACCGCCTCGCGGCCCAGGAACGGGACGCTGCCGCGCAGCTTGCAGGCGAACAGCAGCCCCGCCTCCACCGGGTTGTACTCCGGGGTCAGCTCACGGCCGTAGGCCCGGTACGCCTTTTCCAGCCGCATCGACTCGATCGTGTAATAACCGGCGTTGACCAGGCCGAACTCCCCGCCCGCCGCGGCCAGCAGCTCGAACACGCCGACCGCGCACTCGGCGGGCACGTACAGCTCCCAGCCCAGCTCGCCGACGTAGGTGATCCGGGTGGCCCGGACGGTGAAGTAGCCCAGGTCGACCTGCTGGCTGGTACGCAGCGGGAAGGCCTGGTCGCTGAAGTCAGCGCCGGACACCGCCGCCAGCAGCGCCCGTGACTTCGGCCCCATCACCCCGAACACGGCATAAGCCGAGGTCACATCGACCAGGCGGGCCCCGGCACCCGGATCGAGCCGTTCAGCAATGTGGGCTTTATCCCGTTCCGTCGCGGCGGAGCTGCTGACCAGCAGGAACTCATCCGCCGACAGCCGGGTCACGGTCAGGTCGGACTCATACCGGCCGCGTTCGTTGAGCATCCCGGTGTAGACCACCGCGCCGGGCGGCACGGCCACGTCCGCGGTGCACAGCCACTGCAGCGCCTGCTCGCTGCCCGGCCCGGTCAGCAGGTACTTGGAGAACGACGTCTCGTCGAAGACCGCCACGTCGCGGCGGGCGGCCCGCTGCTCAGCCGCCGACCAGGGCAGCCAGTTCGGCCGATCCCAGGTGTACTCGATGACCGGCTGCGCGCCCGGGGGCGCGAACACGTTGGGCCGCTCCCAGCCCATCTTGCTGCCGAAGCAGGCGCCGGCCGGGGCCAGCAGGTGGTGCACGGGGGAGCGGCGCAGCAGCCGGGCGCTGGCCGGCTCCCGGTTGGGCCAGGGCACCGCGTAGTGCAGGCCGAGGATCTCGCCGACCCGGTCGCGCAGCCACCGGCTGTTGCCGTGGAACGGCGCGAACCGGCGGATGTCCACCGCGGTCAGGTCCAGGCCCGGGTCGCCGGCCACGATCCACTCGGCCAGCGCGCGGCCCGCCCCGCCCGCCGACGCGATGCCGACCGAGTTGAAGCCCGCGCCGACCCAGAAATTCCGCACCTCGGCCGCTTCGCCCAGGATGAACTGGTTGTCCGGGGTGAAGCTCTCCGGGCCGTTGTAGAACTTCTTGATGCCCGCCTCGGCCAGCGCCGGGATCCGCCGCTGGGCCTGGTCCATCAGCGGCGCGAAGTGGTCCCAGTCCTCGGCCAGCAGCTGGAACTCGAACGGGTGCGGGATGTCCTCGGGGGCGACCCAGGGCCGGGCGTCCGGCTCGAACCCGCCCACGGCCAGGCCGCCCACCTCCTCCTTGAAGTAGGTGTAGCCGTCCGGGTCGCGCAGCACCGGCAGGTCCCGGCCCACCCCGTCGATCTGCTCGGTGACCACGTAGAAGTGCTCGCAGGAGTGCATCGGCACGGTCACCCCGCACCACGCCGCGACCTGCTTGGCCCACTGCCCGGCGCAGTTGACCACGATCTCGGCGGCGATGTCCCCGCGGTCGGTGCGCACCCCGGCCACCGCGCCCGCGGCGGTCAGGATGCCGGTGACCCGGGTGCGCTCGCGGATCGTGACCCCGTGGCTGCGCGCCCCCCGGGCCAGCGCGTAGGTCAGGTCGGTCGGGTTGGCCTTGCCGTCGTCGGGCAGCCACAGCGCGCCGGCCAGGTCGGCCACCTGCATGATCGGGTAGCGGGCGGCGGCCTGGGCCGGGGTAAGGATCTCCGCCTGCAGCCCGAACGCGTCCGCGGTGGCCGCGGTCCGGCGCAGCTGGGTCAGCCGCTCCGCCGTGCGCGCCACGATCAGCCCGCCGCAGCGGCGGAAGCCGGCGGACAGCCCGGTGCTGGCCTCCAGCCGGTCGTACAGCTCGGTGGAATACTGCACCAGCCGGGTGCCGCTCTCCGACGCGCGCAACTGGCCGACCAGCCCGGCCGCGTGCCAGGTGGTGCCGCTGGACAGCTGGCCCTGCTCGACCAGCAGCACGTCGGTGCAGCCCAGCTCGGCCACGTGATAGGCGACGCTGGCGCCGATCACCCCGCCGCCGATGATCACGATCCGGAACCGGTCAGTCATCGCGCACCACGTCCGCGAGCAGCCGCCCGAAGCCCGTGCTGGTCAGGCCGGCCGCGGCGGCCTCGTAGCGTTCCATGGCCCAGGCCCAGAAGTCGAAGTCGATCGGGCTGCTGGCCGACTGGATGGCCCCCCACAGCGTCCAGCCGTACTTGCCGACCAGGCCGAGCAGCTGGGCCCGGGCGATCTTGTTGCGCAGCGGCCGGCCGTAGTACTGGGTGACCAGCTCGGCCAGGGCCTCGGTGGACAGGCCGCACTCGCCCCAGATGTTGCCCAGCTCGAAGCATGGGTCGTTGTTGCCCGAGTACTCGTAGTCGATCAGCCAGATCCGCGTGCCGTCGTCGATGAAGTTGGCCGCGAGCAGGTCGTTGTTGCACGGTACGGTGCCGGCGTCCCGCACCGCGAGGGCCGCCTCGGCCTCGGCCAGCCGCGGCATCAGGCCGGTATAGCCGGCCGGGATGGCGAACCCGCGCTCGGTGCTGACGGCCAGGTAATGCCGCTGGATGCGGAACATGTTGAACCCGCCCGCGAACCGGGGCCCGGCGTGCAGGCGCCGGCACGCGTCCGCGATCCGCGGGATGTTCGCGGGCTGGGCGACGTCCGCGTTGCCGTACGTGCGCCCGTCGATGAACCGCAGCACCAGCAGGCAGTGCTCCGGCTGGTAGGCCAGCACCGGCGCGCCGACGCCGGCTTCGGCCGCCGCGACCGAGTTGTAGTGCTCGTGGTCCCGGTTGATGGCCAGCAGGTCACCGTCGTGCCACAGCCGGGCCACGAACCGGCCCGCCGGGGTGGTCACCTTGTAGTTCTGGTTGGTCAGGCCGCCGGGCAGCGGCTCGACCGAGCGCGGGTGCGCCGCCAGGCACGGCACCTGGTCGAAGAGTGCCGCCGGGTCGCTGGGATGGCTGGCGGGCTCGTTCATGTGCAACGCAGGCTATCTCCCGGATTCCCCGAAAGGGTCTAGACGAAATAACGGAAATGTCTCGACTGTGGCACGCTGCGGAGAATAGGTCTAGACAGTAAATTCGTCCGGGCCTTACGCTACGCCTCATCCTGCGCGCCCCATCGCAAGGGGAGGATCCGCCGATGAGCGCCAGCCCTGACACCTCCGCCGAGCACAACCGGGATGCCGCCGACCTGGCCCGGTTCGGCTACAAGCAGGAACTCAAGCGCTCGCTCGGGCTGGGCAGCTCGTTCGCGGTCGCGTTCAGCTACATCTCCCCGTCCACCGGCATCTTCACCCTGTTCGCGCTGGGGCTGACCACGCTGGGCGGGGTATTCATCTGGACCTGGCCGGTGGTGGCGCTGGGCCAGTTCATCGTCGCGCTGAACTTCGCCGAGGTGTCCAGCCACTACCCGGTGGCCGGGTCGGTGTTCCAGTGGACCAAGTACCTGACCAACCGCACGTACTCGTGGTTCACCGGGTGGATCTACCTGTTCGCCGGCATCCTGACCGTCACCGCGGTGGTGGCCACGATCCCGCTCGCGCTGATCCCGGCGCTGAACGGGCTGGGCTGGCACAGCCTGAACGGGGCCAGCCTGCACACCCAGCTGGTGGTCGCGCTGATCACGCTGATCGTGATCACCGTGCTGAACATCTACGGGGTGCGGCTGGTCGCGCTGATCAACAACACCGGGGTGCTGTTCGAGATCCTCGGCATGTTCGTGTTCGCGCTGGTGCTGATGGCCTTCCACAACCACCAGGGGTTCAAGGTCGTGACCAACAGCGCGGGCATCCACGTCGCGCCGAACACGTTCCTGGCCGCGATGTTCATGAGCCTGTTCGTGATCTACGGCTTCGACACCGCGTCGACCCTGGCCGAGGAGACCCGCGACCCGCGCCGGGCGGCGCCCAAGGCGGTCCTGTACTCGGTCATCGGCGCGTTCGTCATCGGCGGGGTGTTCCTGCTCGGCACGCTGGTGGCCATCCCGAACCTGGGCACCGCGGTCAAGAACGGCTTCGGGCCCGCGGACATCATCGAGGCCAACTTCTCCACCCCGTTCGCCACCATCTACCTGCTGGTGGTGTCCGCCGCGATCTTCGTCTGCTGCCTGTCCATCATGGCGGCCACCATCCGGCTGTGCTTCGGCATGGCCCGGGACAACACGCTGCCGGTGTCCAGGCCGCTGGCCCGGGTGCACCCGACGCTGCACACCCCGGTGTGGACGTGCATCGTGATCGCGGTGCTGGCGGCGGTGCCGTTCATCAAGTACTCGGGGGCCGGCATCATCGCCATCGCCGCGACCGGCATGATCTACCTGAGCTACTTCCTCGGCAACCTGGTGATCATGCGCGCCCGGCTGCGCGGCTGGCCGAAGTCCAGCGCGCCGTTCCGGCTGGGCCGGTGGGGCGTGCTGGTCAACGCCGTGGCGCTGCTCTACGGCGGGGCGATGCTGGTCAACTTCGCCTGGCCACGGGCGGCCAGCAACCCCAAGCCCAACCAGACCGGCGGGCTGCTCAGCTTCGGCTGGAGCTGGCTGAACGGCATCCCGATCCTGTGGACCGTGGTGGTGATCATCGCGCTGATCGGGCTGGTCTACTACCTGGTGACCGCGCGGAACAAGCAGTTCGCCCCGGTGATCGCGCCCGCTGAGGACGACGCGCCGCTGGTCCCAGGGACGGCGGCTTCGTCCGACTGAGCATGAGTGGTGGTACTGATCCGGGCCCGGGGAGACCGGGGGGACCGGGGGGAACCGGGGGAACCGGGGGGCCGGCCGCCAGGCCGGCCCCCCGGGTGAGCCCCCAGGCGTGGGGCCTGACGCCGCCAGCGATCGACCGCGGACCGGGCAGTACCCGGCACGGCCAGATCGAGGAGTGGCTGGCCGAGGCGATCGCGGCCGGGCGGCTCGCCCCCGGCGACCGGCTGCCCACCGAGCACGACCTGGCCGCCTGGCTCGGGGTCAGCCGGATGACGCTGCGGCACGCGCTGGCCACGCTGGCCCGCCGCGGGCTGGTCGAGCGGGCGGTGGGCCGCAACGGCGGCACGTTCGTGGCCGAGGGCAAGCTGGAGCAGGACCGCACCCGGCTGTCCGGGTTCTCCGAGCAGCTGCGCCGCCACGGGATGGTGGCCGGGGCGCGGGTGCTCTCCGCCACCCAGCGGCCCGCCGGGCCAGCCGTGGCCGCCGCGCTGGGCGCGGCCGAGGGGGACCCGGTGTATGAGATCCGGCGGGTGCGGCTGGGCAACGGCCGGCCCATCGCCGTCGAGCACTCGATGTTCCCGGCGGCCAGCTTCCCCGGGCTGCTCGGCTGCCGGCTCGACGGCTCGCTGTACGAGCTGCTGGACGAGAAGTACCAGCTGCGCCCGTACCGCGCCCGGGAGAGCCTGGAGCCGGTCATCGCCGGCGTCCGCGAGGCTGAGACGCTGGAGGTGGGCGAGGGCGCGCCGCTGATGCTGGTCGAGCGGATCGCCTACGCGGCCGACGGCCAGCCGGTCGAGTTCGCCCGGGACCTGTTCCGCGGCGACCGCATCCGGATCGTCATGTGGACCTCCGAGCTGGCTCACGTGCGCTGAATGGAAGCCCAGCTGCTCGCGGTCAGCGACCTGCACGTGCGCTACCCGGAGAACCGGGAGATCGTCGCGGCCATGCGGCCCGGCACGGCCGCGGACTGGCTGCTGGTCGTGGGCGACGTGGCCGACCGGGTGGCGGACATCGAGTGGGCGCTGGGTACCCTGCGCCAGCGGTTCGCCACCGTGGTCTGGGTGCCCGGTAACCACGAGCTGTGGACCCGCCGGTCCGACCCGGTCCAGCTGCGCGGTGAGCAGCGCTATCAGCATCTCGTGCAGCTGTGCCGTGGGCTGGGCGTGCTCACCCCGGAGGACCCGTACCCGGTGTGGCCGGGTCCGGGCGGGCCGGCCCGGATCGTGCCGCTGTTCCTGCTCTACGACTACTCGTTCCACCCGGCGGGCACCGGCACCAAGTCGGCCGGGCTGGAGCGCGCCTACCAGGCCGGCGTGGTGTGCACCGACGAGGCACTGCTCTACCCGGACCCCTATCCCAGCCGGGAGGCGTGGTGCTGGGCCCGGGTCGAGGCCACCACCCGGCGGCTGGCCAGCCTGCCGCCGGGGCCACCCGCGGTGCTGGTCAACCACTTCCCGCTGATCCGCGAGCCCACCCGGGTGCTGCGCTACCCGGAGTTCGCCCAGTGGTGCGGCACCACCCGGACCGCGGACTGGCACGTCGCCTACCACGCCGCCGCGGTGGTCTACGGGCACCTGCACATCCCACGGACCACCTGGCACGACGGGGTGCCGTTCAGCGAGGTGTCGCTCGGCTACCCGCGGGAGTGGCGGCGGCGGCGCCAGCCGCCCGCCGTGCCGCGGCCGATCCTGCCCGTCGACCACGAAGCGTGAGAGCGCTCACAATTAGTAACGAGCCGCCGCCTGGTACCCCGCGGGCCAGTACACGGCGGCCGGTGGCGGGCCCGGAGGCGGGCCCGGCTGCACCGAGAGCACGGCCCAGACCACCTTCCCGGCGGCGGTCGGCGTGGTGGCGCCCCAGGTGTCGCTCAGCGCGCTGATCACGTGCAGGCCCCGCCCGCTCTCGGCCAGGTAGTCGGGCTCCCTGAGCACCGGCAGGCCCGGGCCCGGGTCGGCCACCGCGCACAGCACGTGCCGGCCGGGCTGGGCCAGCCCGAGCCGCAGTGGCCACCGGCGGCGCGGCGGCGCGACGGCGGGCACGCCGTGCCGCAGGGCGTTGGTCAGCAGCTCCGACACCACCGTCCCGATGTCGTCGGCCCGGTCGGCCACGCCCCAGCGGCGCATGGTGGCCACGCTGAACTCCCGGGCGGCACCGACCGCCCGGGCGTCCAGGCCCGGGGTGCGGGTGGCGACGCGGGGCGGTCCGGCCCAGTCCGCGGCCACCCGGGGGGCCGCGGCCCGGTCGGCCGCCAGCACTGGCAGCGCGCTCGCCGCGGCGGCCATGTTCATCGCCGGGACCATCCAGCGGCAGCACAAGTCACTGGTCACGTTGCCGGCCAGTGGTAATGGGTGCGCTGTCATGGCCTTCCGAATAATCCCGTCGTGGCAGAGAATGGACCTCTTGCTGCGGTATCTTGCCTTATGCACGTACCGTTTGCAACGCCCTCTGCACGGGCGGCTGCACATGCATCTGGTCTGTTAGGCTGCGCTGTGCACCAATCTTCGCGGCCCGGCGGCAGCGCGGTTCAGCCGGGCTGATCGCAGGCTAGCCGCTGGCCCTGGGAGGAAATGTTGCAGGTCAGGAACGGCATGCCCGCGCACCGGCTGGCGGCGCGATGGCGCAAGAGCAGCGCCAGCAACCCCAGCGGCAGCTGTGTGGAGATGGCTGAGTTGCCCGGCGGCTCGGTCGCCGTGCGCAATTCCCGCCATCCGGCCGGGCCCGCGCTGATCTACCCGCGGCCCGCGGTCGCGGCGTTCCTGACCGCCCTCAAGCGGGGGGAGTTCGACGATCTGTAAGCGCGGCGGCGGCCGGCCGCGGAAGATCGCCAATTCGGCGCGGGACACCAGGTTTGCCCGGTGATATCGTGCTCTGTGTGTCCTGCTTGCAAGGCGGGTTGCATTGCTGCTGGCAGATTGGCGCGCCCTTGAGTGGCGGCATGGGCTGAGGGTCTGACATCGGCCGGGGGGTTAGCAGTGGCCGTTAGTTCCTTAGGGTCGGGAGCCTGGATGAGCCGGAGCCGAAATGACCGTTGATCCGGCTGGCGAGGTGCCCGCTGGCCAGGCACCCATTGGTGGAGTGACCGCTTCCCGGGCGGGCGCGACCGTTGTCCGCATGGTGCTCGGCGCTCAGCTGCGGCGGCTGCGCGAGGCGGCGCAGATCACGCCGGACAAGGCCGGCTACGAGATCAGATCGTCCCGGTCCAAGATCAGCCGGATGGAGCACGGCCGGGTCGGCTTCAAGGTCCGCGACGTGGAAGACCTGCTCAGCCTCTACGGAGTGGTCGACGAGCAGCTGCGGGCCGGCCTGCTGGCCCTGGCCCGCCAGGCCAACGAGCAGGGCTGGTGGTCGCAGTATGGCGACATCCTGCCCGACTGGTTCGAGACCTACCTGGGCCTGGAGGCCGCCGCCTCCCTGATCAGGACGTTCGAGCTGCAGTTCGTGCATGGCCTGTTCCAGACCGAGAGCTACGCCCGCGCCGTCACCCTGCTCGGCCACCGGGCCGCGCCCGAGGCCGAGATCGACCGGCGGGTGAGCCTGCGGCTGGCCCGCCAGGAACTGCTGACCGGGCCGCAGCCACCCCGGGTCTGGTCGGTGATGGACGAGGCCGCGCTGCGCCGCCCGGTGGGTGGCCGCCAGGTCATGCGCGGCCAGCTGAACCGGCTGCTCGAGGTGGCCGCGATGCAGCAGGTCACGGTGCAGGTGGTGCCGTTCCGCCGGGGCGGGCACGCGGCCGCGGGCGGCTCGTTCACCGTGCTCCGGTTCGGCGAGCCGGACCTGCCCGACGTGGTCTATATCGAGCAGCTGACCAGCGCGCTGTACCTGGAGCGGCGGGCCGACGTGGATCACTACATGGAGATCATGAACCGGCTGAGCGCCGAGGCGCTCACCCCGTCCGGTACGGCCCGGCTGATCAGGGAGATCATCCGGGAGACCTGACCGCTCCACCCCTGGAGACACCGTTTGGCCGGAATTCACCCGGGCACTTCAGCGCGGATTGATCGGATTGTTAGCGTCGCGGGGGTCCGCGCGTGCCTCGGCCGGGTAGGAGCGCACCGGACGAGCGGACCGGGCCAGGCGGTCGAAACCAGGGACGGGACAGGTGGCACAGGAGGCTTTGAGCTGGCCGGGCAGCAGTTACCCGCTGGGCGCTACCTATGACGGGGTGGGTACCAATTTCGCCCTGTTCTCGGAGGCGGCCGAGCGGGTCGACCTGTGCCTGTTCGACTCCGGCGGCACCGAGACCGCGATCAGCCTGCACGAGCTGGACGGGTTCGTCTGGCACGGCTACCTGCCCGGTATCGGCCCGGGCCAGCGCTACGGGTACCGGGTGCACGGCCCGTATGACCCGGCGGCCGGCCAGCGCTGCAACCCGGCCAAGCTGCTGCTCGACCCGTACGCCAAGGCGGTGGAGGGCAGCGTGCGCTGGGACCAGGCCGTGTTCGCCTACCCGTTCGAGCATCCAGACCAGCGCAACGACACCGACTCCGCGCCGCACGTGCCCCGCTCGGTGGTGATCAACCCGTTCTTCAGCTGGGACAACGACCGCCACCCACGGATCCCCTATCACGAGACGGTGATCTACGAGGCGCACGTGCGCGGGCTGACCAAGCTGCACCCGGACGTGCCGGACGCGCAGCGTGGCACCTACCAGGGGCTCGCCCACCCGGCGGTCATCGGGCACCTGCAGCGGCTCGGGGTCACCGCGGTCGAGCTGATGCCGGTGCACCAGTTCGTCAGCGACGCGATCCTGGTCGAACGCGGGCTGGCCAACTACTGGGGCTACAACACGATCGGGTTCTTCGCCCCGCACAACCACTACTCGGCCAGCGGCAGCCGCGGTGAGCAGGTGCAGGAGTTCAAGTCCATGGTGCGCACCCTGCACCAGGCGGGCATCGAGGTCATCCTGGACGTGGTCTACAACCACACCGCCGAGGGCAACCACCTGGGCCCGACGCTGTCCTTCCGGGGCATCGACAACGCCGCCTACTACCGGCTGGTCGGCGACGACCAGCGGTACTACATGGACACCACCGGCACCGGCAACAGCCTGAACGTCCGGCACCCGCACGTGCTGCAGATGATCATGGATTCGCTGCGTTACTGGATCCTGGAGATGCACGTCGACGGGTTCCGCTTCGACCTGGCCGCCGCGCTGGCCCGGCAGTTCCACGAGGTCGACCGGTTGTCCGCGTTCTTCGACATGGTCCAGCAGGACCCGGTGGTGTCCCAGGTCAAGCTCATCGCCGAGCCGTGGGACGTGGGCGAGGGCGGCTACCAGGTCGGCAACTTCCCGCCGCTGTGGACCGAGTGGAACGGCAAGTACCGGGACACGGTCCGCGACTTCTGGCGCGGCGAGCACGCCACGCTGCCGGAGTTCGCGTCCCGGCTGACCGGCTCCAGCGACCTCTACCTCAGCGACGGCCGCCGCCCGGTCGCGTCGGTCAACTTCGTCACCGCGCACGACGGGTTCACGGTGGCCGACCTGGTGTCCTACAACCACAAGCACAACGAGGCCAACGGCGAGCGCGGCGCGGACGGCACCGATGACAACCGGTCGTGGAACTGCGGGGCCGAGGGCCCGTCCGGCGACCCGGGCATCGC
>Ga0335078_10000821_pt1 | contig 47350 bp, 47 predicted proteins | sample Lox_Sample_32_FD_206711 | JGI IMG/M metagenome (GOLD analysis project Ga0335078, IMG submission 206711) | Soil microbial communities from Loxahatchee National Wildlife Refuge, Florida, United States - Lox_Sample_3.2 | ecosystem: Environmental > Terrestrial > Soil > Wetlands | place: USA... | reverse complement strand
GAGGGCTCTGTGGAAAAGCTTGGGTTTTGTGGAGCTTAAGGTTGGTTGCGGGGGGTGGATTTGAACCACCGACCTTTGGGTTATGAGCCCAACGAGCTACCAGACTGCTCCACCCCGCGAAGTCATCATAGCAACCGTGCAGATGAGCGTCAAACGCGCAGCGCACCCGCCCGCGCAAACAATCCGTCGAATCAGCGATTGATTTTCGGCCGGGCGCAGGACGTCAACGATCTTCGTGGGGTTAATTGCATCCTTGTCCACCTGCTCCTCTAATCGGCCGGAATCATTCAGTGTGCGCGGCGAGCCAGCGATGCGCGAGGATGCGGGCCGTTGGCAAAAAACGCGAAAGGTTGGGCCGCCCGATGGAAATCGTCTATCATTACGAATCATAAGGGGACCGCATGGGCTGGCTGCAGAACAAATTCGAAAAGAATTTTCTCATTACCACCGTAGATTACGTCTTCAATTGGGCGCGGAAGTCGGCGGTCTGGCCCATGACATTTGGCCTGGCGTGTTGCGCGATCGAAATGATTGCTTCGTCTACTTCACGTTTCGATATCGCCCGCTTCGGTTCAGAGGTCTTTCGCCCCAGCCCGCGGCAGAGCGACCTGATGATTGTCTCCGGTACGGTTACGCTCAAGATGGCGCCGATCGTTCAGCGCATCTATGCCCAGATGCCCGATCCCAAGTGGGTCATCTCCATGGGCGCCTGTTCTTCGGTGGGGGGGCCGTTCAATACCTACGCAGTTCTGCAGGGAGTCGACAAGATCGTTCCGACCGATGTGTACGTGATCGGCTGCCCTCCGCGGCCAGAAAACCTCTTCTACGCGCTGCTCAAACTGCAAGATAAGATCGACCAGATGTCACTGGCGAAGAAGCCGACCGCAGTACGCCTTCAGCCGGATATGGTCGAGAACTTCAAGCGCCAAGTGATGATCGCGCAGACGCTGCAACCGAAGTAGCGCGTCGAAGATAACCACAGAGGACACGGTGGAGCACAAGCACGACTTTAGAACGTCGCCAGCGCCGACGGCTGCCCACCCGTGGTAATTGGCTGGCCTGATACGGTCAGCAGCCCGGTACTGGTGTTCAGGGTATATACGGACATGGTCGCCGCGCCATAATTCGCCACGTACACATAATCCGTTGGATTCAGTGTCACATTTCCTTCGTCGCTGCCCGTTGTTCCCGAGCGAACTACGAAAGCCATGGGATTCAATCCCGTAGAAATCGACGCTGGCGAAAGTGGAGTGAGAGCGCCAGTGGCCGGGCTGTAGCGGTACTGCGAAATCTGGCTCGACAGATAATTCAGCACGTAAACGAAATCGAACGAGGGATCAGCCGAGATGGCAACCGGCCCCTGTCCTGCGGAAACCGGGGTGCCTGACTGCGTCAATGTACCGTTCGGCGTAACGCACGTGCCCGACGCCTGAACGCAGGCAGCAAATATGGTTACAGTGTTTGAGCCCGTATTCGCAACAAACACAAAGTTGCCGTCGCGCGATGGCCCAATGCCCGACGGACTCAAACCTGCCGCGTAGGGCGATTGAGGAAGCTGTGTGAGCACGCCGGAGCTGGGATCGAATGAAAACGCGGAAACATTGTTCGCGAAGTTGTTTACCACGTACAGATAATTGCCCAGAACGGTTAGCGAAGCGGGTCCGCTGCCTGCAGTCGCTCCCGGCACTTCGGTCGCAAATGGCGAGCCTTTAACCTCAGTCAATGTCGTCCCGTTCACTGAAAATACAGAGACCGTGCCGCTGGTGGGATCGGTGGAGCAGCCTTCGTTGGCTACGAACAGAAACTTCTGCGAAGGATCAACCGCCAGCGCCTTCGGGTTGCTGCCCACATTTTTCGAGCCGGTACTGTCATTAAGCGTGAGATCGGTGTTCACCGGATAAATCGAAATGCTCCCGGCAGCGCTGCAATCAGCGCTGGGGTTCTCATTGGCCACGAACGCCGCCCCCGGAGCGAAGGCGAGCGCCACCGGGGCCACTCCTGTCTGCACCACGTTGCCGTTGTAACTGATGGTTCCATTCTCAAGGGCGATGACAAACGCGGAAAGAGTCGTCCCCCCCTGATTGGCTAAATAGAGATAACCGGTACCGGCGTTCGCCGTGGGGCTCGTGGTACTGCACGCGGTCAACAACAGCAATAACAACAACAGGCAGGCATTCAGCCAGTACTTCATTCCCATTGCTTTCCTTTTCAGGCAGATTGAGAGTTATTCATTGTTTATCAGGAATGGACAGAGGGTGCAATCGAGCCCCGGCTAAAGAAGCTCTCTTAATCCCGAAGAAGACTATCCGACAACTGTTGCAGCCGGCTTTTCTGGGGCAATCTGCTCAAATGCGGCAAGCGGGAACCTGATTTCCACCGCCAGCCCTCCTTGTGGGCGGTTCGATGCCGTTACCGTTCCGCCGTGCATGCGCACGGCTCGCTCGGTGATGGCGAGGCCCAGACCTACGCCGCCGGTCTGGCGTCCTCGGGCATCGTCAATCCGATAGAAGGGACGAAAAATCTTATCCAGCGAATCCTGCGGCACGCCTGGCCCTGAATCGCTGACACGGATCACGGCTTCGCGGCGGACCGAACTCTCTTCTGGTGCAAGCTGGATCTCGACATCCGTTCCGGGCTCCGTATAACGCACAGCATTGCGAACGACATTTTCGATCGCGCTGTGCAGCAGAGACGGATCACCATTGACCAAGCAGCGCCCCGCCGCAGTCAATCGTACCTTCGAGCCGCGGCCTTGCGCTTCGAAGGACGCGTCCTTGGCGATCTCCTGTACCAGTTGATCGAGGTCAACCGGCGACTGCCGTCTTAAGTCTTCACCACTCTCGAGCCGCGCCACGGTCAGCAAGCTTTGAATCAGTCCGTTGAGCCGGATGCTCTCCCGTTCAATGCGATCGAGGGCGCTGCCTGCCTCCGGGCTGCTGCGTTGACGGGCAAGCTCCAGGGCTAGGCTGAGGCGGGCGAGCGGGGAGCGCAGCTCATGCGAAATATCAGTCAGCAGACGGTGCTGCGAGGTGAGCAGGTTTTCGATTCTTTCCGCCATGGCATCGAAGTCGCGCACCAGCTCGGAAACTTCGTCATGCCTGCGAAGCTCCGAACTCCCGGCACGCGCTGTCAAATCTCCTGCCGCGAGCTTCTGGGTCGCCGCGCGCAGGCGCACGATCGGTGAAGTCAGATATCGCGCCAGGAAATAGCAGACCAATCCGGAAGAAATGACGCCAATCAGAATGCCGAGCCCCGGAACGCCGTTCGGACCAAAGATGGCGTGTGGCGCGGGCGGCAATTCAACGACCATCGTATAAACATGCCCGTCGCTCGCGGTCTCTGAATCCCGCAGAAACTGCAGCTCGCCGAATCGTCCCCAAAAACTGTCGGCAGTATGAATCCGCCCCGTCCGCACCTTTTCAATCCACTCTGGCGGCCGACGACCCATCAAGTCGTGTCCCTGTTCGTCAAATAGAAACAATCTCGCGTGAATTGTGTCATGCGCGCCGTGCATATACTTCCTGAGCGCGTCTGCACCGCCTGACTTGTATGCCTCGACAGCTTCGTCCAAAACCCTGGGTTCCTGGGCCTGCGCGTTTGCAATTTCTCCCGGCGGACGCATGGCCAGCGTGATCGCGATTGCAAGAAGGAAGAAAAGCGCCTGCGCTACCCAATACGAAAGGAAAATTTTGAGGAAGAGGCTCCTCATTCTGCGCCGCTCCTGGTTTGCTCCCTCGGGTGAGCAAAGATGTAGCCGACGCCGCGGACTGTTTTGATGTGCTCCGGTCCACTGTCAGAGTCACCAAGTTTTCGCCGCACTTTGCTCACATGCATATCGATGCTGCGATCGAAGGGTGAGAACTTCCGGCTGAGGACCGCATCCACAAGATGTTCCCGCGTCACGACGCGGCCGGCTTCCTGCAAAAGGACGTGCAGCAGATTGAACTCGACCGAGGTCAGATCAACGGTTCTGCCATTCTGCTTCACAATCCGCGTAGCCGGATCGAGCTCGACATCTCCCACGCGAATAATGTCAGGGATCTGCTGCGCCTTTTCGCCCGTTGTGGTTCGACGCAGGATGGCGCGAATCCGAGCCACCAGCTCTCTGGGATTAAACGGTTTGGGAAGATAATCATCCGCACCGATCTCCAGGCCTACGATGCGGTCCACGTCTTCGCCACGCGCAGTCAGGAGCAGGACAGGAATCCTCGATGTCGCGCGAATGCGCCGCAGGACGTCAAATCCGCTCAAACCCGGCAGCATGACGTCCAGCACCACGAGAAGATGGTCGTCGCTAAGGGCGCGCTCCAGGCCGCGATTGCCTTCATGCACACATTCGATTTCAAAGCCTTCCGGTTGCAGATACTCTGCCACCAGGCTGCACAACTCGACATCGTCGTCAATGACCAAAATGCGGTCCACGTTTCTCATTCAGTTCTAACCCACGTTGCTTCCGGGAGGGGTAAAGAATTGTCAAACCCGGACTTAGTGCCGTTTACAAAACTTTACCCCGGTTGACCGTCTTTTTACCACTTGCGTGCATGGCGGGTGTTCTTATCATTAAAGCAAAGACAAGCGTTCACAGCAGAACGTTTGCAGGAGACGGAAATGAAATTGAATCGCATGAAGATTTTTGCCGCAGCCTTGGCGCTTTCTGTTTGCGCAACAATCGCGGCGGCACAAACCGAACCGGCAGGCCCTCCTCCGGGACATCATTTCATGATGCATGGAGATTGGATTGAAGGGCATTCGCTCAAGTTCTTCACCAACCTCTTGAGCCTGACTGATGCGCAACAGACGCAGATCAAGCAGCTCATCACCAACGCCAAACCGGCCCTGACTCCGCTGATGCAGCAGGAGATGCAGAGTCACGAGGCGATGAGGCAGCTGGTTACCAGCGGCGCCTACGATCAGGCAAAGGCCCAGGCAATTGCCTCGCAGGAAGCGCAGACGCATGAGCAACTCGAACTGCAGCACGCACAGATCGCAGCTCAAGCTTACCAGTTACTGACGGCGGACCAGAAAACCAAGCTGAACGATTTCTTTACCCAGCAACAGCAGAAAATGGCGGAGCATATGCAGCGACACGCGGCAGAAAGCGAAGAAGCTCCCAACCAGTGACCTGGAATTGACAGTCTCGGGAGAAGAAGCACATTCTTCCTCCCGGGCTGTGCTTTTGTACCGTTCGAAGGAGAACTGAGAACGTGGAAAGTTTAACTGTCCCCAGAGATTTTGTTGACCTTGTTGCCCGGGAAATGCACTGCGGCGTCGAAAAGGCGGTCGATTGCTGGATGTCGCAGATCGAAGATGCGCTTACCGATGCCCGCCTGACCGCCCTTGACCGTTTATCCGCAGTCACTGAAATTCTGCGGAATTACAAGCGATTGACTGGCAAGGCTGACTTGCACCACGCTTAGGTTTCCGCTGATCCGTCCATAAAGCGAGGGGCGTGCACGCGAGAGTGCGGGGCATCCTGCTTGTACCTGGATATCATTGCGCATCAGCGTAAAATAGCTTCTTCCTAATGTATTTCGTTTACACTTTCCTGCTCACCGCCGGCATTGTGATCGCGCTGCCCTATTGGATTGCGCAGATGATCGCGCACGGCAAGTACCGCCGCGGGATTGGCGAGCGCTGGGGGGCAGTTCCGGCAAGGTTAGCGGCGCAACAAGACCGTCCGACGGTCTGGGTGCACGCGGTTTCAGTCGGAGAGGTCTTAGCGGTTTCCAGCGTCATCGACGAATTAAAGAAAAGTAATGACCGGCTCCGCATTGTTATCTCAACGACCACTGACACGGGACAAAACCTTGCTTGCGACCGCTTCGGCCCGGAAAGTGTTTTTTACTTTCCACTCGACTTCCCTTTCGCAATCCGGCCCTGCCTGCAACTGCTCAAGCCCGAACTGGTCGTGCTTGCGGAGACAGAATTCTGGCCGAATTTCCTGCGTATGGCTAAGGCAAGCGGCGCGAGAGTGGCGGTAGTGAATGCGCGCATTTCCCGAAAATCACTCCGCGGCTATTCTTTGTTTCAGCCGTTTCTGCGCTATGTTCTGAAGAACATCGATCTTTTCTTGGCCCAAAGCGAGGAGGATGCCCATCGCCTGAAACAGATCGGCGCGTTGCCCGAGCGTGTTCAAGTTAGGGGAAACTTGAAATATGACGTGACCGCGATCAAAGAACTCAAGCTTACCGCCGAATTGAGAATTTCGTTGTCTCGTACCGACGCCAGCCCGGTAATCGTCTGCGGCAGCACGGTGGACGGAGAAGAACCGATCCTAATAGAGGCCTTCGAGTTTCTGCTGAAACATTACCCTTCCGCCGTGATGCTCATCGCTCCCAGACATCCGGAGAGGTTTGCCGAAGTGACTTCTTTAGTTCAGCAGTCGCATTTGCCTTTCGATCTCCGTTCGCAATGGACGGGCCAACAGCTAGCCGGGCATATTCTTGTGATCGACAGTATCGGCGAACTTTCATCTCTTTACTCTCTCGCAGATATCGCTTTTGTCGGCGGCAGCCTGGTGCCCCGCGGCGGACACAACATACTCGAGCCCGCGCAACACGGCGTGCCGATTTTAGTTGGACCGCACACCGACAATTTTCGCGAGATGGTACACCTGTTCCGTTCGCGCGATGCCTTGCGAGTCGTTGACGCCGAAGATCTCGGTAATGTACTCGTTGAGCTTTGCTCGAATCCCACAGAGCGAGCCTTACTGGGCCGCCGTGCCGCGGAAACTTTGCGCTCGCAATCTGGAGTAACCGACCGCACCCTAACCGCCCTACTCTCGCTGCTTTCCAAGGAGACACTCGACCGTGGCACACTTCTCTCTGAAAACGGCGCGGAACCTGTTACTCTCTCCGCGCGGCACAATTGAATCCTCTTTCGGCTATCTACGGCCTCGCTGTAAGAACAAGTAATGCGCTTTACGACTACGGCGCACTCCCGACCCGCCGGCTCCAGCGGCCGGTGATCAGCATCGGCAATCTGTCGGTTGGCGGCACCGGAAAAACTCCTTTCGTCATAATGTTGGGAAGGCTGCTTCACGAACGCGGCATCAAGTTCGACGTTCTCTCGCGCGGGTACGGCCGGACCTCTCGAGGCGTAGTACTGGTGGATCCTGCCGGCTCTGCTCAACAGTTTGGCGACGAACCTCTGCTCATTACCCGCCGCCTGGGAGTTCCAGTCATCATCGCTGGAGACCGCTACGAGGCTGGCTTATTTGCCGAAAAACAATTCGGCACGCAGATGCATCTATTGGATGACGGCTTCCAGCATCGCTGCCTTGCCCGCGATTTCGATATCGTCCTTTTCACTGAACAGGATCAGCATGACACGCTTCTCCCGCTAGGACGGCTGCGCGAACCGCTCGCCGCGTTGCAACGCGCGGACGTTGTCGTGCTCTCAAACTTTGCCGCCGCTTCGGTCATCCCTGATAAGCCGCACTGGCACATCCAGCGCGGCATCGATGTTCCACAACAGATTCCTGAGCGGCCTCTTGTATTCTGCGGCATTGCCCGCCCCGCAGACTTCGTCCAGCAACTCAAACAAGCAGGGATCTGTCCCATAGCGGAAGGGTTCTATCGCGACCATCATGCCTATTCGCAAAGCGACATCCGCGATCTGATTTCATTGCGCAACAAGGCAGGTGCCGGTGGCTTTATTACCACCGAAAAAGATGCCGTCAATCTTGGTTCTCTTGCCGGCGAACTGCAGCCACTCTCAGTAATTCCTGTAAGAATGGCATTGCTGGACCCAATTGCCGCCATGGAGTCCATGCTGGCAACCATTGACGCGCGGCGGCGGCATGAGACAATCCCTCTTACCTGAATGAGTAAGAATTCCCAGACACAGCCCGTCACAACCGAACGCCTGAAGCAGATCATCACGCGGTTTCCACGGCTTCGGATAACCGTGCTCGGCGATCTGGTCGCGGACGAATTTGTTTTCGGGGAAATCGCCCGCGTCTCCCGCGAGGCGCCGGTCCTGATCCTCAAGCATCGCGAGCGCATGCTCGTGCCCGGCGGTGGCGCAAACGCGGTCAACAATCTCGCCGATCTCGGCGTCAATGTCCGTCCGGTTGGAGTTGTGGGTAATGATGAGGCTGGCCGCGAGTTGATTAACATCTTTCGCCGCAAGCGCGTGCAAACTTCCGGAATCATCGTCGATAGGAACTTTTCGACCGTTACCAAAACGCGCATCCTGGCTGGGATGCAGCACACCGCGCGCCAGCAGGTAGTTCGGCTCGATCGGGAACCGGAGAACGGGCCTGGCAAATCGACACAACGGCGGCTGGTAGCTGCGGCTCGAAGATTTATTCGCGCTTCCGATGCGCTGCTGGTTTCAGACTACGGCTACGGTTCCGCAAGTCCTGCGCTTTTGACTGCCCTTCGAAGAGGGGGTCGGGCGGGAGTACCGATCATCTTGGACTCGCGCTACCGCCTGCTGCAATATTCCGGTGTCACTGCGGCGACGCCCAACGAACCGGAAGTAGAAGAGGCATTGAATACCCGGATCGGCGAGGACTGGCGGAGCTTATCTTCTTCCGGGCGCCGGATCATGTCGAAGATGAAACTACGCTCGCTGGTCATTACCCGAGGCCGGGATGGAATGGTCGCGTTTGCGGAAAAGCGCGGGGCCGTGGATATTCCGATTTTCGGTTCCGATCAGATTGCCGATGTAACCGGCGCAGGTGATACAGTCATTGCGACCTTCGCTGCTGCTCTCGCTTCAGGCGCTCAAACCGAAGAGGCCGCTCATCTCGCGAACTACGCCGGGGGAATTGTGGTCATGAAGCGGGGTACTGCGACCGTGTCACGCGAGGAATTGCGGCGTGCCATCGATGAATCTCCTCCCGCAGTTCGGCCGCACTGATGAACGCCAAAATTACAAGTCGTGAATTGTTGCGCCAGCGTGTGGAGGAATGGCGCCTTAGCGGCAACAGGATCATTCTGACCAACGGCTGCTTCGATTTTCTGCATGTCGGACACATACGCTATTTGCATGCCGCTAAGGCGCTGGGCGGCCGCCTGATAGTGGCTGTCAACTCTGACGACTCCGTCCGAAAGCTGAAAGGGCTGGGACGTCCCCTCATGCCGGTTGAAGAGCGCGCCGAAATCCTCTCTGCACTCGCCGACGTGGACGCGGTGGTGGTCTTTCCCGAAGATGATGTCCGCGCCCTGATCAGCGAGATCAAGCCTGACATCCATGCCAAGGGAACCGACTACACCAAAGATACTGTCCCCGAACGTGACGCGGTCATGCAGTATGGCGGACGAGTAGAGATCGTCGGCGATCCCAAAGATCATTCTGCTACCGGGATGATCCGTTCGATGAAAGTGCAGCCGTCCTGAGCCGCATGATGCCTGAACACCGCGCGAGCATCATTCCCCCAAAAAGAATTCTGATCGTGCGCCTCGGCTCCATGGGCGACATCATTCACACCTTGCCGGCAGTGCAAGTGCTCCGCCACACCTTCCGGGAAACCATTATCGGCTGGGTCGTTGAAGAGCGCTGGGCCGAACTGCTGTGTACTCTGCCGACGCCACGTTCAGGGCCGCGTTCCCCGCAGCGGCCATTGGTCGACAAAGTTCATACCGTGAACACGAAGGCATGGCGGGGATCTCTGGCCTCGTTGCAAACCATCGAACAGATCGCCGCCGCAGTAAGCGAGCTTCGCGCTCCGCATTACGAGATCGCCATTGACTTTCAGGGAGCCGTCCGCTCCGCTCTAATCGCGCGACTCGCGCGCGCCACGACCATCGCCGGTTTCGCTCAACCCCGCGAAAGCTTCGCAAGCATGTTTTACAGCCGGAAGATTATTACATCAGGTGCGCACATCGTGCAGCAGAACCTCTCGCTCGCTGCCGCAATCGCCGGCATGAGCCCGACCGTCGCACCCGAAATTGAATTTCCTCACGATCCTGCGGCTGAGCAGAAATGCGACCAGCTCCTGCACAGCTTGGCCGTGTCCAGATTCGTGGTGCTCAGCCCCGGGGCCGGCTGGGGTGCAAAGCAATGGCCGGCGGCGCGCTACGGCGAGCTCGCAATCCAACTTGCATGCGGCGGACTTCGCTTGCTTATAAACTATGGCCCGGGCGAGGAGCATCTAGCTCAACAAATCGAAGCAAGGAGTGAAGGCTCCGCAATTGCCATATCACTGTCTCTGACTCAACTCATCGCCCTGATGCGCCGCGCTGATCTGTTCATCGGCGGCGACAGCGGCCCCCTGCACATGGCCGCAGCATTACACATCCCCGTGGTTGCAATCTTCGGTCCCACAAATCCCTCCCGCAACGGGCCGTTCGGCACGCGCAGCATTGTACTGCGCAGTTCGTCGAGCAGAACGAGCCTCAGTCATCGTCCAGATACTGATCCAGGTCTGCTGGAAATCAGCGCTGAACAAGTTGCCGCCAGGGCGCAGCAGTTGCTCGGGTGCAGCCATGAGTGACTGGCCAGTTATAGCCCGCCGCATCCGTGTGCCAACCGGCTTTGTGGTGGCGGCGCTTTATCTCTACCTGGCGCGCCCCTCCGCGTGGTCGCTCGTCGTTGGGGCGATTATCGCCATCTCCGGCCTGCTGATTCGCGCCGCAGCGTCGGGTCACGTTCGCAAGAACGAACAACTTACTACCAGTGGTCCCTATGCCTATACACGCAATCCACTCTATCTGGGCTCGCTTATCTTGGCTGTTGGATTCGCCGTGGCCGCGCGAAGCTGGTTGCTGGCGCTGGTCGTCGCGCTTGTGTTTCTCGCGATCTATGTTCCCGTCATCCAATCCGAAGAGGCTTTTCTCCGAGAACGGTTCCCTGAATTCGCAAGTTACGCCGGGGCCGTCCCGCGGCTCATCCCGCGTGCCACTCCCTTCGGTAATGTCGGGATACGCTTCTCCTGGGATTTATATTGCAAGCATCGTGAGTACAACGCCGCGGCTGGGTCGATCGTCCTAATGTTGTTCTTGATTGTAAAGCTGACCTGGCTGTCGAAATGACGTGCATCTTGCGACTGGAGTAAAGCGTCTTATCAATGTTCGTCAGCTCATGAAACTCCACGTTCTCACATTTTTTATGCTTTCGTGTCTGTCTGGTGTTGCTCAGCAGCTCCCGACTTTCAGCTCGGCAAACGAGGCCCGCATTGTTCCGCCCCCACCGGGCTACAAATTCCCCGATGGTGAGATCTATGTCTATGACATCAACTGGAAATTTTTCAATGCCGGTACGGCTGAAGTGCAATTGGAATCAGTTGGTGGAGAGCAGAAGGTCACCGCAGTTGGAAATTCCACCGGCTTTGTCAGCAAGATCTACAAAGTAGATGACAAGTTTGAATCTACCTTCGATCCACACACATTTTGCTCGTTGCAGCTTTCTCGTCACATTGACGAAAGTTTCAAGTCCCGCGAGGACCAGGTTCACTTCGACTACGAGCACCGCAAGAGCATTTTCGACCAGAAGAACCTGAAAACCAACGAGACCAAACACCAGGAAAACGATATTCCCGCGTGCGTGAGCGATCTGCTCAGCGGATTTTATTATGTGGCTTCATTCGACCTGCAACCCGGCACGACCCATCTTTTCGAAGTCAATGACGGCAACAAAACCGCCACGGTCAGCGCCCACGTTGAAGGTCGCGAAGAGGTCAAAGTTCCTGCCGGGACGTTTAACACCCTGAAGGTCCACGCAGAAGCAATCTCAGGCGCGCTAAGAGGAAAAGGATCTGTTTGGGTGTGGTACGCCGACAACCCAATGCATACACCCGTGCAGATGAAATCAAAGCTCGGCTGGGGAACTTTGACGTTTCACTTGCAGGAGATCCATAAAAGCCCCGACGAAGTTCACGCCGCCCGCTGACGCTTATTTCTTTGCCAGCAGTGATTTCGCCCTCGCCAACTCGGGCCGGTCGGAATTCGAGCCATCACAGACCTTAAGCAGTTGTACGTAATACGTGTCGGCCTTCTCAGTTTTCCCGGCCAGTTCGGCAGCCCGGCCCGCTCCGTACAATCCATCAAAGCGGTTCGGGTTAAATTTCAAATCGGCCTCATACTCAATCAGTGCCGGTTCGGGCCGATTCAGTTCGAGCAACATGTCGGCAACCATTTCGCGGGCGGGAATACCCGTCGGTTCATCCCCCTCTGCCTCTTCTTTTTCCGCGAGCAGACGCAGGGTCTTCACGCCCTCGTCCCCTTTGCCCTCAGCAAAGTCCGCCCATGCGGTAGCTTCGTCGTAATCCTGCCGCACCACCTCTGCGAACATGAGCTTCTTTTGCTGTTCTATTTCTTTCTGAATTGCCTCGATTTCGCTTGCATCCTTGCGTGCCTCCTCGGCTCTACCGCTTCGAGCCGCTCCAATGGCTTTTGCCCAGTACAACACCGCCGTGTCGCTGCGGTCCGCGCCCTCCACAGGTTGAAGCGCCGCCGCATCCGCCCAATGATGCAGCTCAATGTCATATCTTGCCGGAAATTGCACGAGGGCAGAAATGTGCGGATCAAATCCCAGCCCGTACATATCGTGCATCGCGGGCATGGCGCGAACTTCGTCAATCACATGCTGCGCATCGGCATCGCGCCCCGATTGCAGATAGGCATAGAGCAGGAAGCTCATTGCATGAAACTGATGCCCTTCTCCGCCCATGTGCATGGCGGCCGTCTTTCGGGTAGCAGCGACGGAAGCAAGGTTGGAATTGATATCGTCCTGCCATAGGCCGAGCCGCGCAAAAATGTGCGACGGCATATGCAGCGCGTGCGGAGCGGCCGGCGCAATTTGCGCATACCGCCGCGCTGCCGGCAATCCCAGCTGCGCCAGCTGCGGCTTGTCATAGCTATGAATCAGGTAGTGCGCCACTCCCGGATGGTCCGGCTCGACCGCGAACAGCTTTTCAAGAATCGCAGCCGCCTGCTTGCGATTGGCAAAAGTCGTGTCATTGTCAGGCTCGGAAGCCAGCAGCGACAGCGCGTAAAACGCCGCGCCCTCGCGATCGTCGGGATAGCGCTCATGAATTCGTTGCATGGCTTTCGAGTACGCGTCCGCCCGGCCCTGGTAAGAACGATCGGCCGCGCCCGAATAAAACGCATCCATTGCGGCAATGTAGTCGCGCTCTCGCGGTGTCTTTGCATGCAGGCCTTCCGCCAGCTTTACCTCGCCCAGTCCCTTCTTGACCGTCCCCTCATCCGGATGGTTCCACAGTTGGTGCCAGATGCTCATGGCTACGCCCCAGTGCGCCATCGCACACTTCGGGTCGTCTTTCGCGATCTGGTTGAACTGCTTCTCCGCTTCCTCGTACCAGAACGAGTGCAGCAGCGCGATGCCGCGCTCAAACGGCTTCTGCACCGGCGCACTGCACGAAACCGGGAAATGCACCGTGCCCAAGTGCTCGGGCATGAGATCTTCATGGTGCTGGCTCTCGTCGGCAGCAACCAGCATTCCGCACCCGAGCAGACTCATGAGCAAGAGCGAAGTAAATTTCATGGATTCCTCACCGAAAGCGAGTCTATGCCGGTGGGAGCCAGTGGTCAACGTAATGGAATGCGGGCGTTCTGGCGCACGTTTGAACCTGCGAGGAAAGCTCATTCCACCTTCTCGCATTTCCCCGGTCATTACGGGCCCTGCGATGTTCGCTTGTAGGTTCCTGTGGATAGAGCATCGGTGATCATGAGCTTGTCATTGGCGAGAGCAAAGCCGTAGGTTTGCCCCTGATGCGGAGCTTGAGCTGCCGCGCAGTTCAGGAGAATGTGCTTCGGATCCGGAAATTCGTAGGTGCAGGAATGCTGTTCTGAGGGGCTGACCATGATGAGCGTGCCGTCGGAGTTGAAATGCAAGGTTTCGCGCGTGCCCGCTACCTCTTCCCAATCGCCGACGACGGCGGTCTTATATGAGCTCTGCCACTCCGAATCCGGCCGGCGGTTACAAGCGGACGAAACACAGGCGAGCAGAAGCAAGAGCAGCAGCCGTTGACCCGATAGCAGCAAGGTGAACGCGTTGTTTTTCATCCTAGTTCCTTGTCTGAATTGCGTGCACAACAGAATTGTCCATGACCGCGTAGAGCGTGCCATCCGGAGCTAATGCAGGAAAACCCCGATGGCCTTTCTCCGGCAGCTCCAGCTGCCAGATGAGCTCTCGGTTAGAAGACAGCGCGATCACGCTGTTTTCAAGTACCTGATAGATGACCCCGTCACTTGACAGCAGTGGCGATGTGTATCCGAGGTTCATCGTGCTGGGCGGCAGGTTGAAGACCCATTTGAGGGTTCCACCCGAGGTTAGCGCAAAAAGCGGTCCATGGGCGGCAGCTACATAGAGTGTGCCGCCGGCTGCAGTGACCGGATTTTCGTTGAACGCGACAGAGGGGCCACCGTTGAATGTCCACATTTCTTGCCCCCGTGAATCGAGAGCTACTAAATCGCTCGAAGAGTTCCGCACGTAGATCATGTCGCCAACTCCGGGGCCCAATAAGTAGGCGGTGCTGTTCGGGTCCGAAGGATATGTCCAGAGCGTGTTCCCGTCACGATCAGCGGCAAACAGTCGCTGGGTACGGCTGAAAATGAATTCTTCATTTCGGAGCATTAAAGCAGATGGAGAGGCAAAGTCTGAAGCCTGTGTGTCGACGTTGGGCAGTCTACAGCGTTCCCGGCCTTCACTCTCATCGAGCGCGACGAAGCGGCTTTCGCAGGTAGCGTACACCGCACCGCTCTGGAACGGACTGCCTTCGAAATTGCGGGCCAGAGCAGCATGCGCACAACTCACCTGCCAACGCTTCAGCCCCGACGAGGTAATGGAATACACAAATCTCGAGGTCGTGAAATAAAGGTTGCCTGCCGGATCCTGCACCAGATTGGCTGCCCGGAGCGGGTCACCAACGTCGAGACGATAGACCCATTTGATGGCACTGGAAGGGTCAAAGGCCTCGATGGCGAATGCACCGGCGAGGTATAGAGTCCCATCGCTTCCCACGATTGGCGCCGTCGCCCCGGTAAACTGGTCACCGGTGCTGGTCCACTTAAGACGGGGGATCCTGGTATCGGCAGGAAGCGGCCTGCGCTCCAGGCGATACCAATAGAGAACGTCGATCGCCAGAATCACGATCACCGCGGAAAGAATTCCTACCGCCGCTCTCATCCTTGCGCTCATAGACTCTGAAGCAACATCGCAAGTGCACCGAAGTAATTGAGCGAGCCGCTTTCGATTCAGCCACTCCGGCAAGCGATGCTAGGATTCGCCTTGATGGCTATCTAAGTCGAACCCCACCGTATCACCAAGTTACGTAAGTTTCGGAGAAGCTTGTGGAGATTGTCAGACTGAGCGAAAAAGGTCTTATGTGGCTGTTGCTGATCATTCTGATCCTGGTGGCCTCTTCGGCGCTGATTCAATTTGTGACTTCTCCCACCCCAGCCGCCACTCAGATTGCCCTGAAACAGGAGAAATTCGATTCCGCTCAGGACGATAAATTCCGCTCGATTTTTGAAAATGGCAGCAAGTCTTTTCAAGATGGACAGTACACAGAAGCGTTGGCACAGTATTCGGAAGCTGAGAGGGTTGTTCCTCACTTGCAAGAGGAACAGTACACGAAGTTGAAAAATGCCCGCGAGCGGATTGCCGGGGCTTATGAAAACGGAGGAAACCGAACCGACGCCGAGGCGCTGTACAAAGTCATGATCGAATCTGCGTTTCGCGATGCGGCGGAGCAATTGCACGCTGGCGACACGGCGGCAGCGCTGGAGCGGTACCGGGACTCCGAAAACCTTGCCGGGCACTTAGGTGATACGCAAAAGGTCTATCGCATCCGCGCAAGTCAAGGTGAGGTTGTGACCCTGCGGCGCATGGCCCGTTTCCCCGAGGCCATCCAGGCTTCGCAACAGCTGATCGACTACCTGCAATCCTCGAATGAGGACGATCCTGACATCGTGCAAGCTTACATGCGTATGGGAGAGACATACCAGACGCAGCGGGACTGGGAGCATCTAGAGACAACCCTGGTCACCAGCGCAGCAGTGTGCGATAAGATCCTGCAGCGTAACTCCGGAGTCCCTCAAAATCAGGATCCGGTGTGGAAGGTAACCGTTTCAGAGGACCAGATCCTCTATGCCTTGATGGATGCTTATAGTCAGGACAACAAGCCCGACCAGGCGCTTGCCACAGCGGAGACTCTCTATGAATTCGTCGCAAAGTATTCGACACAATGGTTGGAACTGTCTCCGCACGGCCGAAAAGACGTTGCCAACTTCGCCTTTCGGATTGCCAGCAGGGCAGACCGGCCGGATGCCGCTCGCGCGTGGCAGGCGCGAATGAACGGCGCCCAGTAGTCTCGGCTCCCCATGAGAGCCAAGGTGAAGAGCCCTATGGCAGACGTCTCTACTGCAGCCTGAACCTCTCGTTCATGATGCGCTGGATGCGGGGCTTGTAGAGAATATCGAAGGCGAGTTCTTTGTCGGGGAACATGGCGAGAGCGGCGCGCTTCGCTCCGGCTGCCAGCTCAGAGGCTTCTTCCACCGTCAGGTTTGGGTCCTGGCCGATCACCGACATGACCATGCTCATCATGACCTGCAGGCGGCGAATCTGGCGGGCCTCCTGTTCTCTTTCGCCTGCATGCCCCGATTGCCCCGGCTCCGCACTGTTCATAATGAATGACTGCTAACCATTGGATGTGGCTGTCTGTGGCCACGTTGCGCAACTCAACCGATTCTGCGGGCATTTCCCCGAAAGTGCAAGATTCTCTTGGAAGTAGAACCAACGTGTCGCCCAACCGGCAGGGGAACAACGCTGCTGCCCGCCGATTTTTGCGTTTCGCACCTCTTGCCGCTCCGGGCCGGCCGGAATTGGTAAATCTCGAGCCAAAACCGGGGTAAAATCATAGGACGTACTCGGAGGAACCTATGGCAAATCCCGCGGTGAACCCCCGCCCCAATCCGAACGAGAAACTGGTTCGCGTGTTTGACACCGAGCAGGAATCTGAGGCGATGGTGGTGCGCGGGCTGCTGGAGTCTGCCGGCATCGATTCCGATATCACCGCGCTCGACGCCCCTCAGGATGTTCTTCCCGGGGTCGGCGGCACCGTCATTCTGGTGCGCGAAGAAGATGCCGACAAGGCCCGCGCTCTGATCGAAGAGTACCGCACTCCCGACGACGCCGAGACCGCCGAGTTTACGGCCCTTGACCCGCCAGATGAGGAATAACCTCGTGGCCCGTTAGGTAGAAAGTCGTGGCGCCATCCACGTCGGTTCTGTAGGTGTGCACCTTCGCCCCGGCCAGCCGGTTCAACACCTCGATTCGCGGATGCCCATATACGTTTCGCGCACCCACCGAGATCACGGCAAAGCTGGGATGCACCGCGCTCAACAACTCAGGAATGGTTGAAGTGGCGCTGCCGTGATGCGCAACCTTGAGTAAGTCCGCCTGGGGCGACTCTTCGGCGACTTCTCTCTCGGTTTTCTTTTCAGCGTCGCCTTCGAGCAAGGCCGCCGTTGCTCCGTATCTGACTTGCATCACCAGCGACTCATCATTCGGCTTGGAGCCGGCCGGATCGAGATCGCGCGAAGGCGCCAGCACTCGGATACTTGCCCCTCCAAACTCGGCCGTGTCTCCTGCCCGGTGTTCAAGCACAGCGATGCCCAGCCGTCGTGCAGTCTGCAAAAGCGGCCGGAGTTCATGACTCGGCGCATCCACTCCCAACCAAAGCTCGCTTGGATGAAAGTTCTCCAGCACCGCTGCCATGCCGCCGATGTGGTCCGCATGCGCGTGTGTCAGCGCAACGATGTCCAACCCCGAAATACCCCGCGACCAGAGATAGGGCGAAACCACATCCTCGCCAATGTCAAGTTCCGAATGCATCCAGCTCGGCACGCCTCCGGCATCGATCAGCATCATCCGCTCCTGGGGCGCGATTAGCAAAATCGAATCTCCCTGTCCCACGTCAATGCTCGTGACCTCGAGTGCGCCCGGCCTGACATTCGGACGAGGAGGAATTACGCAGATCCAGACCGCACTCGCAACAACCGCGATCACTCCCGATATAGCCATCCACCAACGACGCCGCGCTGCCACCATCGCAAGCACAATTGCAAACACCGCAAAACTGAACGCTGCCACGCTCGGATTTGCAACCCTTGCATCTGCCATCCTCAGGCTGCCCAGCCAGCGCACCGAACCGTTGGTCGCGGCGATTGCTACTCCGGCAATTGTGGCCGGCAATTTTGCAATCGTGATGGAACCATAGCTGACAGCGACGGCGACGCCCGCCGTGATCATGATGACTTGCGTCAGCGGTACTACAAGAACATTGGCAGGAAGGGAAAGATGCGTTGCGCGATGAAAGTAGTACGCCATCGGCAGCGCGAAGGACGCTTGCAGCAAAGCCGATATGAGCACGAACTCGCACACGTGCACCAGGATCCTGCCGAGAACAGCAATGATCTGCAGCGAATGCTTGCCGCCCGGAAACCTTCGCAGCCGTCCGCCGATCATGCGCAGGTCTAATCTCAGTTGCACTAACCGCGGTGTCAAAGCGAAATCGTATCCCTGCACGTCTGGGTTGCGCAGGGCCCGCGCCAGTGGTTGCGTACTGCGCTCAAGGAGCGGGCTGGTGATCCCGGCAATAATCAGCACGCATAAAAAGCTCAGCTGAAAGCTGGACGAGAGCAACGCCGCCGGATTCGCTGCAAGCAGGATCAACGCCGCGGCGCCGATTGCGTTCATCATAGAGCGCTGTCGGAAGAGCAACCTCGCCAGCAAATAAATTCCCAACATGAGAGCCGCGCGCCACACTGGCGTGCCGACACCAGTAAGAAACGCATAGCCGGTTACGACCGAAATGGTGACCAGGCTTGCGAGAAGCTCATTACGACGAGTCACTCGGAAGAGCCATATCAACGTGAACGCCAGAATCCCGACCTTCAACCCGGAGACGACCAGCACGTGATACGTACCCGTTCGTTGAAAGTCGGTTTCGAGATCGCTCGCAAGGCAGGATTGCTCGCCCATTAGCACAGCGCTGACCAGAGCAGCCTGCTCTCCCGGCCAGAGGGCGGCAATCCTGGTCTCTATGCTGTGATAGGCCCGAAAACGCCAAAGTTCTAAACGGTTGCCCGCAAAACCCGGAAGCACCTCCACGGCCTGCATCTTCGCCGACGCTGTGGCAGCAATTCCTTTTTCTGCAAGGTAGCCGCTGTAATCGAATGCCCCCGGATTGCGGAAATTTCTCGGGGCATTTAACTTGGTCGCAAACCGCAGCCGTTGCCCATACGTGAATGTTTTTGGAGGCCCATTCGAAGCCTTTTCCGCGTAGATGCTGACTCGCAAGCCTGAATGAACCGCGAAGGTGTTATCGCTGGCATCGACCGCCTCAGTCTCGACATCAATTCTCTGAACAGCTCTGCGCCCGATGTTCGAGGCACCTTCGCGCAGCACATGCGCGGTGAGCGTAATCTCGCTGCCATCCGCAAAGTGAAGTATGTCGAGATTGGCCGGATTAGGCCGGAGTTGAATGCCAATCACTCCGGCAATGGAAAAAAGTGCCAGTCCAGCTGCAACAGCGATACGTCCGCGACGGTGAAGGTAATAGTAGGCCGATGCAGCCACCACAAGCGCAGCCACAAACCACCAGCAGGCGGGGCGCCAAAGGTAGGCGCCCGCCCAGATGCCAAATGAATACCCTACGGCAGCCCACAACAAAGGCTGCCTCCCGGCTTTGAATCGAGCTTGTGGGTTGGAGGGCTGTGAATACACTGCTCGAGTCAGCCGAAAGGCAGCCTAGCGGGCCAGCCGGATCACGCTCTCCAGATGGTAAGTCTGGGGGAAGAGATCCACCATGTGGGCCCGCTCAATCCGAAATCCGGAAGCGCAAAGGCCTCCCAGGTCACGTGCCAGCGTCGCCGGATCGCACGAAACATAGATCACCGCAGGCGCATTCAGTGCAGCCAGCCGGCGAACCACAATTTCGCCTAAACCGCCTCGCGGCGGGTCAATCACCACCAGGTCAAGTTTTCGCTCCCCTGCGGTTCTTTCCAGAGAGTGCTCAGTTCTTGCCTGCACCGCCTTTACGTTCGGAGGTGAATTGTATTGCAGGTCTGCAAACGATGTCGGTGACGACTCAACAGCGATTACCTGTGCAAAACTTCGGGCGAGCGGCACCGTGAAAAGACCCACCCCAGCGTAAAGATCAAGCGCGTTTTCGCCGGCACACGAACCGGTTACCAGGGAGGTCAGCTCATCGATCAGAAACCGGTTCGCCTGAAAGAAGGCTCCCGCACTTACGCGATAGCAGCCGCCCCAGCTCGCGTATTCGATCGTTCGTGATCCCGCGTGGGCTAACTGCGCTGGCTGGGCACTTCGCGATTCGAACATCACCACCCCGACAGCTTGCGGGATTGCCGCTCGGATCACTTCAGCCGCCATTGCGGCTTTGGAGCGATCAAAGCCGCTGGTACAGTAGCACTCGACCAATAATCCTGAATCCGCCGCGTCGGTGAACGCTTCGATCTCTTCGATTTCGCTGGCAATTTCTCCCCGGCGTCCCGCATCCCACAGGGCACGTATCGCTTCGTTGATCAACGGCGAGCTGATCGGGCATTGCTCCACCGGAAGCAACTCGTGCGAATTAAACCGGTAGTACCCGAGCGCAAACTCAGGCCGGCTCTGCACTTTCAGCCGCGTGCGATTGCGGTAATTCCATTGTGGCGAGGGGACAACATTGACCTCGTCAATCTCCAGCTTTGCGATACGTCGCAGATTTTCCTTGAGAATGGCCGTCTTGATCTCAAGCTGGTGTTCGTATTTCGCATGCTGATATTGGCAGCCTCCGCATTTATGGAAATAAGGACACTGTGGCTCGATGCGCTGTGCCGACGCGTGTACAATTCGCCCAGTCCGGGCCCGCACAAATCCGCGCTTCTCTTCGACAATTGAGGCTTCGACAGTCTCCCCCTCAAGGACGAACGGGACGAATACCGCCTTGCCAGGGCCATGCTCGTCGGCTGGCAATCGCGCCAGGCCGTCTCCGCCGTAAATGAGTTTTTGGATGTTAACGAGCAATGTTTCACCAGCGGGCTACATATAGAACAGGCTCAGCCGGGGCAGACCGTATTTCTCCAGCAGGCGCTTGTGCAGAAACTGTTTCTGCAGTTGATCGATCTGAGCGGCCTGCATTTTTCTGCTATAAGGTGCCAATTCACGGTCCGACTGCGCGCGTATGGTAACGAGCTGATCATCTGCAGTCGCGGCCAGCAAAATGGCAAATACCTTCTCCTCCAGAACCGTAAGCCGCCGCTCTAAATCCTCCAGTCGTGGCGCGCTCCCACTGATTTCACCGGCAAGCTGCTCCAAGGTCTTTGCTGCGTCGAGGACAACCGGCCCCGCAAGAGTTCCGGAAAGATCCACGCTCCGTAAGCGCTCTGCATTGTTTCTCAGAAAAGCAGCTATTTCCGCGCCGTCAAATCCGGCACTCCCCTTCTTTTCCTCCCCATGCGCCCCAACCGCAGCTTCCTTCATCTCTTCCGCCGCGCTCAACACTTCCTGCGAACAAAACGCAAGACTATTCACTTTCTTCGGACTCGGCCGTTTGTCGAAGCGATCAAACGCGCTATCAATTCCCCTGAGCACTGCTTCCAGCGGAATCCCGGCACCCTTCCACACTTCGATCAGCGCCCAGTCAAGCGTTGTCAACAGCAGCGTCGTGCCGCGGCGGCGCTGAAAGTGCTCCTCAATTTCAGTGAAGTAGTTGAAGTAATTCTGCACAGTCAACGGGAGCGCGATTTCAGTCGCGCTGTCTGCTTTGAAAGCTCGCCGTTGTTTTCTCGTGGCGGCTTGGCATTTCGCTGCCAGATAATTCGTAGTCCATCCAATGTCAGAAATTCATCGACATGCTCGATATGTTTTGATCCGCCTCCGATTAGTGGAGCCAGCCCGCCGGTCGCGATCACTTTCGTTTCCTTGCCCATCTCGCTCAGCAAGAGCTCCAGAATGCCGTCGACCAGGCTCAGGTAGCCATAATAAAGACCCGACTGCAGGCTGCCCACGGTGTTGGTTCCAATCACCTGATCGGGTTTTCGAATGTCGACTCGCGGCAGGCGCGCCGTGCGCCCGAACAATGCGTCTGCCGAAATTCCAATTCCCGGGCAGATGACTCCGCCAAGATATTCCCCATTCGCCGATACGCAATCGAATGTCGTAGCGGTTCCGAAGTCAACGATCACGCACGGTCCGCCATAGCGATCGAAAGCTGCGACCGAATTTACGATCCGGTCCGCACCCACCTCCGCCGGGTTCTCATACTTCACCGCAATCCCGGTTTTAACGCCCGGCTCGATGAACAGCGGCTTGGTGCTGAAGTAGGTTTCGCAAACCTGCCTCAACGTAGAATCGAGCGGCGGGACAACCGACGAAATCACGATCCCATGAACGTTTGTCGGCTCGAGATCGGCCATCGCGAAAAGATTACGGAACAGAACCCCATATTCATCGACAGTCTGTGTCGCCACGGTTGCGACTCGCCAATTGGCAAGCAGGCGTTTGTATACTCGCAGCTCGCCGTTTCCGCGGGGCTCGGCGGAATAAACTCCCAGCACCGTATTTGTGTTGCCGACATCGACGACCAGAAGCATAGCGATTATTTCAACTGCACCATTCCACTCAGGACCGTCTGCAATCCATTCTTTGTGCGCACTTGCAGAAACCCGCGCGGATCAAGCCCTTCAGTAGTTCCCGCAATTCCCGCTTCTTCGACAACCACTTCACGCCCGCGCACCGATGACGAGTGCTGCTGAAATCGTTCCAGAATCGACTCGCGGGCGTTCGGGTTTATCAGCAGATTTCGATATTCCTGATCGAGCGATTTTAACAAAGCCCCACACAGCTCCACCCGTGACCACTCGCTTCCCGTCGCCATTCGCAGCGACGTCGCGATCGCACTCAGCTCCTCCGGAAACGAAGTGTGATTCACATTGATCCCGACGCCCACGACCACATGCCGCACGCGGGTCGCCTCGGCGTTCATCTCAGTTAGAATTCCGCAGACTTTCTTGCCGTCGATTAGAACGTCATTCGGCCATTTCAGATCGGGGTGCACCTGCGCATTGACCTGCCGCATCGCCGCGTTTACCGCCAGGCCGGCCGCCAGCGTCATCACTAATGCTTCAGACGGCGGCAGCTTTGGCCGCAGCACTACCGAGCAATAAATCCCTACCGATTGCGGCGAGTGCCACGTGTTCGCCCCGCGGCCGCGCCCTCCGGTCTGCTGTTCCGCAACGAACACGCTGCCTTCCGGCGATCCATCGCCAGCGGCGCCCATCGCCGCCGTATTGGTCGAATCAACCTTGTAATAATGATGAATTTGCCTGGCGAAGATTGTCCCCTGTGCCAGGGGAGCGAGAACTTCGGGTAGCAGAAGGTCGGGCACGGCGTTCAAGCTATACCCCGTTGCAGGATGCCCCTCGATGGCAACTCCGTATTCCCGCAGCTGCTGCACCAGCCGCCAGACTTCCGAGCGGGTGGTGCCGATTTCATCTGCAATCTTGGTGCCGCTCACCACGACGGTCGCGTGATCCAGCAGCAGCCGTATGATGCGCCCCAGCCGTTCATCCGAGGGAGAGATAACTGAACGGGAAGCAGCTTTCGTGTTAGGGCCTGGGTTGTTTATGCGGGAATTATCGGCGACAGGAGAGGAATACGCAATGATCTACGCCGGGACGACGCGCATACTCATGTCAACCGCGGGCGCTGAGTGCGTCAATGCTCCAACCGAGATGAAATCGACGCCGGTTTCGGCGTAAGCGCGTACGTTTTGCAAACTCACTCCTCCCGATGCCTCGAGCGGAATTCGCCGCGGAGCGCCGGAGCAGCGCTCGACTGCCTGCTTCACATCTTCCGGCGTCATGTTGTCCAGCAGAATCGCCTCGGCGCCGTTCTTGATTGCCAGATCAAGCTCCTCTAGCGACCGCACCTCGATTTCGATCGGCTGCTCTCCGCGCCGGTTTCGCAGCGCCCGCTCCAAAGCCGGAGCAATTCCTCCGGCGAGAGCAATATGATTGTTCTTAATCAAAACTCCGTCGGACAAATCGAGGCGATGATTCTGCCCGCCTCCACAGCGCACCGCATATTTATCCAGCGCGCGCAGTCCCGGCGCAGTCTTGCGCGTGTCGAGGATGCGCGCCTTCGTGCCGGCAATCGCATCCACAAATTTCCGCGTCAACGTTGCAATCCCGCTCAACCTCTGCATCAGGTTCAGAACCACCCGCTCGCAGGAGAGAATCACTCGCGCATTGTGCCGGATCACCGCAACTGCCTGCCGGTCGTGCAGCCGCACGCCATCAAAAATCTCGGGATGGCTCGTAATTTCGTAATGCGAAATCACCGCGCCGTCGAGCGCCGCATAAACATCAAGAATTCTTGAAATGCACCCTACGCCTGCGAGAATGCAATCCTGCTTGGCGATAATTGTCGCCGCCGCCCGCTGGTTCGGCTCGATGCACGCGTAGCTGGTTGCGTCGCGCGTCGCCCGGTCCTCGAGCAACGCGTTTTCAATCACCGATGTTATCCGTCTGCTATTCCAGTCCATATTCTTTGCGTGTGCGGCGGGCGCCCTCGGCCGCCAGGTTACTGCAATTCCCCCAGCTTGCTCTGGGTCTTCTCCTGCAATATTTCCAGCTCTTTGGCTCTGCTCCGCAGTCCCTCTACCACCTTCGCCGGCGCCTTGGCCAGGAACTGCTCATTGCCCAACTGCCGCCGGCCATTGGCAATTTCTCTTTCGATCCGCTCTAATTCTTTCTGCAGGCGCTCGCGCTCTGCCGCGACATCAATCTTCTTTTCATAGACGACATGCACATCAAATCGCGCCGTGTGCCTGGTGCTCGGCAGCTTCGCCAACGAACCCTCCGCAAACCCAATCGATTCTACATTTCCCAGCCGCTGCACCGCGCCTTCGTTCTCCTTTATTAATGCCGTAATCTCCGCATCCTCAGCAAACACCCGGATCGGCACCGCCTGCTTCGGCTCAATTTTCAATTCCGCTCGCAGATTCCGCACGTTGACAATCAAATCCTGCAGGATCGCCATCTCCGTCTCCGCCGCCAAATCGATCTGCTTCTCGTCCGCCTGCGGATAAGCTGCTAACGCGATCGATTTCTCCGGCGCCTTTCCGTCGTAGACTGCCTGCCAGATCTCTTCCGTAATGAACGGCATGATGGGATGCAGCAACCGCAGCGATGCTTCAAATAAGCTGGCCAGGTTCGCGCAGGCGGCCTTCGCTGTCTCCGGAGCTGTGTTTTCCGCAAGCCGCGGCTTGATCAGTTCCAGGTACCAGTCGCAAAGCTCTCCCCAGAAGAAGTCATAGATTCGATTCGCTCCCTCATCAAAGCGAAACGTCTCCAGAAACGCATTTACATCTTTGGCCGTACGATTGAACCGCGACAGGATCCACCGGTCCTCAAGCGCGCTGCTCGTGTAGGGCGGACATTCCTGTCCGCCCGCGCGGACAAGAATGTCCCCGCTGCACCCAATCCTGTCCACATTCATGAACATGAAGCGCGCCGCGTTCCAGATCTTGTTGGCGAAGGCCCGGTAACCCTCCGTCCGGCTGGGATTAAACGCAATGTCCGTCCCGGGCGATGACATCGCCGCCAGCGTAAACCGCGTCGCATCTGTTCCGTACTTCTCGATCACCTCCAGCGGATCTAGCACATTCCCCTTCGTCTTCGACATCTTCTGCCGCTCGGCGTCGCGTACCAGCGCGTGGATATAAACTTGCCGGAACGGCACGCTGTCATCTTTCTTTTCGCCCCAGCCGCTCGCCTGCTTGATCGCTGCATCCTGATGATGTCCGTGCATGAAGTGGCATCCGAACATAATCATGCGCGCCACCCAGAAGAACAGAATCTCGTACGCAGTGATCAAAAGTGTGGCCGGATAAAACACCTGCTCGTCGCGCGTTTTCTCCGGCCAGCCTAGCGTCGTGAACGGCAGCAGCCCCGAGGAAAACCACGTATCGAGAACATCCGTATCCTGCTTCAACTCCGATCCGCCGCACCTTGAGCACCTGGCCGGCGCCTCGCGCGCAACAATTATCTCCCCACACGCGCAGTGCCACGCCGGGATGCGATGCCCCCACCACAGCTGCCGCGAAATGCACCAGTCGTGGATGTTGTACATCCAGTTCAGATAAATCTGCTTGTAATTCTCGGGAAAAATCGCAATCTCGCCGTTCTCAACCACTTCGGTCGCCCGCTTCGCCAGCGGCGCAATCCTGATGAACCACTGCGTCGAAAGCCTCGGCTCAACAATCGTTCCGCAGCGGTCACACTTCGCCAGCGCGATCGTGTAATCCTTCTCGCCAACAAGATATCCTTGCGCCTGTAAATCCTCCAGCACGCGCTTTCGCGCCTCAAACCGGTCCAATCCCGCATAGGGCCCGGCGTTCTGATTCATGCGCGCGTGCTCGTCCATAATGTCGATCTGCGGCAGATCGTTGCGCAGCCCAGCCTGAAAGTCATTCGCATCGTGCGCCGGAGTCACCTTCACCGCGCCCGTCCCAAACTCCGGCTGCGCCAGCTCATCGGTAATGATGGGGATCTCCCGGTTCATCAGGGGCAGCATAACTTTCTTTCCGTGCAGGTGCATGTAGCGCTCGTCGTTTTTGTTAACAGCGACGGCGGTATCACCCAGCATTGTTTCCGGACGCGTCGTGGCAACGGTTATGTACTGCTCAGGGTGCCCCATCCAAGCCCGGTTTTGGCTTGGGTGGGGATTTCCCGGAACGACTACCGGGTAACGAATCTCGTATAACTTGCCCTTTACTTCTTCATGTTTTACTTCAAGATCAGAAATCGCCGTTTCGCAGCGCGGGCACCAGTTGACGATGTACTTCCCGCGATAAATCAGCCCCTCCTCATACAGCCGGACGAAGACCTCTCGTACCGCGTGCGAAAGGTTCTCGTCCATAGTGAAGTACTCGCGGCCCCAATCGACCGAAGCGCCCAGCCGCTTCATCTGGTCTGTGATCGCGCCGCCGTACTGCCGCTTCCACTCCCACACCCGCTCAATGAACGCCTCGCGTCCCATGTCGCGGCGCTTCTTGCCCTCGCTCGCCAGCTGCCGCTCCACCATCATCTGCGTGGCGATGCCCGCGTGGTCCGTGCCGGGAAGCCACAGAGTCAAGTACCCACGCATGCGGTGCCAGCGCACGATGATATCCATCTGCGTCTGGTTGAGCATGTGTCCCATGTGCAGCCGCCCGGTGACATTCGGCGGCGGCAACAGCAGGGTGAACACTGGTTTTGTGCGGGGTGGAGATTCCTGTGTAGCCCCAGGCGTCTCGCCTGGGAGGCGGACCGGAAGGTCCGCTGTTTGTCCGCCCGGAGTTTGAGTTGACGCTTCTCCTACCTCTGCCGGCGTCTCCACATGAAAGATCTTCTCTTTCACCCACCACTCGGCCCAGCGCTTTTCAATCGCGCCCGGTTCGTACGCTTTAGGGAGATCGTGCGGCATAGATCGCTTGTGTAGGGACAGGCGTCATCGCCTGTCCGACCGAGCGCAGCTCGGCAGCCTGTTCTTACGTCATCGCTGAAGGCTGACGGCTCTGGGCTGATAGCTGATCTTCGATCTTACAGTCCGCGAGAAAAACCGGTCAAACGGCAGGGGGGTAGTGGGGATCGTGCAGCGGGATATGTAAGCATAAGGCCGGGGCCTGTACGCTGAAAACTCATACCGCTAGCGGTCAGTGACCACGGAGGTATTCCGGGGGTTTTTCTCGGATAGAATTTTCCTGGCACGATCAACCTGGTTCGGAAACAAATCGCCGGGGGCTGTAATTCCCTGAATGACAACCAGGTATCTGGCACATTGGCTTTTGTCGCCGTAACAATATTTTTGCTTCATGGCATGTGCGGTTCGCGGCATGTAGGCCAGTTGGTCATTAAAGAAGGGGCAAGTCCTGAATCTTTCACATTCTGCCATGAGAGCTTCCAGAGCTACTCTGAATGATCGGCAAATGCGAAGAATAGCTTGAATCAGACGGACAGGCCTGCCAAGCCTTCGTACGAGAGCCGAAATGCCCGCTTTGAGCAGAGCTGGAGTGCCCGCGCTTGAATCGATCCCATTTGACGGTCAGGCAGCCGCAGCGTAGGATGGACGCGCTCGCCGGGCAGTCTTTCCAAAAACTCAGCCGCGTCTGTCCGGCCGGGCCGTTCAGTTCGATCAATTCCGAGAGGAGAAATGGCAATGCGCAACTGCGTCGTTATTGGAGGTTTGTTGATTTGGTGCACGACGTTATCAGTGGCACAGGGGAAGATTTCATCGGAGTGGAAGTGCGAAGGAAAGCCGGTTGATCAGCACAGTATCGCCGTTCCGGATCGCGACGGTCACAGCTATAACGTCTCTCAAGGAAAGTGCAGCAGCGAGAAAGGTGCCATGAATGACGACAAGGAGCAAGAGGGCACCTACACCGAGTTTGGCGACATGAAAGGAAACTCGGTCCATAATCACGGCGTATTTGTCGTGACCCTTGCCAGTGGCGACAAGGTCTTCTACGACTTTCACGGAACCCAGATCTGGAAAGAAGGCAAGCTCGAGAGCGGCCTCAACAAATGGATGCTTGCAGGCGGGACCGGCAAATACAAGGCAGCCAAGGGTGAAGGGAGCTGCAAAGGCATGGCCAATCCCGACGGCACCTCTACCTGGAATTGCGACGGCACCTACGCGGAAACCAAATGAGTTCTCGCTGCGCGTATTTTCAGCCGCTCTCGCCGGGGGCGGCTTTCTTCTTGGGAACTGCGGCGCAAGTCACTCATGTCCGCGGAAATTCGTGATATGTTCCACGTGGATCGCCTGCCCGGGGGCATCTTCTTTGCCTCTCGCCGCCCCTATCGTTGCACGCTAAAATCTCCCGCATGGAGGCAATCTCGTCGGCGGCGCAAGGGGCCCCAACACTAACTCGCCTGCAACTCGCTATTGTCGCGATCGGCTACGCCGCAGTTCTCCTGGCTTCAGCGGCGCTGGTGCTCATGCGCCACTTGCAGTACGTCATTCATGCCAACGACGTCGATGCCTCCAGCGGGATGTGGGCCTTCGGCGACCTGCTGCTGGAGTTGTTTATCGCCGCACTCTTCCTCATACCGACCCTCCTGCTCGCCTTTTTCATCCGGAACTCTGAAACAGCGTATACGAAATACTCGCAGATTCTTCTTGGCATCGCCTTTGGCACGCCAGTTTGCCTGAGCACGTTCTTCATTCCGGCCATCGCCCAAAGCGAATGGGGCGTCGGCTGGGCCGTCGGATGGTTCTGTGAGGGTTGGGTTTCCGCCGCGCCAGTTTTCCTCGTAGGACTTGTCTGCAGTCGGCTCCTGGCGCGCTTCAAACGGGCCAAACGCCTGATTCTCTATGGCTTGCTCATCGAGATCGGTACATACGCTTTGCTGCTAGCCGCCGTTGTACTTCCATGGCACAGGACGTAGATGCTCTCCGCCAGATAGACAGGAACTATTTTATTTTCATGCTGAGCGGAGCAAATGGATTCGCAAGCGAATCGTGCTTTTCAACTGCTCGGTTTCGGCATCCAAAGCGAAGGCAAAAGGAGAGCTCACGATGGACGAAAACTTTGTGGAAGAGGTGCTTAACGAACTGTTGCCTGCGTTTGAACTGCTTGAGACCCAGAGCAAGGCAGTGCTGCACTTTCTCCAGGACATAGGTATCGCCACCGACGAGCGGCTTGCGCCTTACATTGAGCAGGCCCGAAAGAGCAGCAATGTCCGCTGGCTCGCGATCCACGTCAGAATGAAAGCGTTGCTCATTTCGGCGATTGAAAAAAGTGAGAAGCAGCGCGAAGAAGAGATCCGGAAGATGCAGGAAGAAACGGGCGAAACACAGCACGAAGAGAAGTCCACAGCGAGGCGGGAAACAAAATCGGAATCCAGCGGGCAAAAGCCCGTCCAAGATGACGAACAAAAGAACGCCCCGGAACATCCCTCAAAGAAAGCAACCACTTCGAAGGATGACAGCACTGCCGTCCAGAAAAGAGATCAGGCATCAGAAAAGCCTGTTGGCGAGGAAGAACAAAAAGACGCAGCATAAGACGCCAAGACTCCCGCGGCGTCATCCCGCTTCGCAGCAGGAATGCTGGGCGAAGCCGCAGGTGGCACAAGCAAACCACCGGGTCCTTCGACTGTTCTCGGCTAACGCCTCGCTCAACTCAGATGACAATGGGGAGTAGTCTTCAGCGAGAACGACAGCCGAATAGCGAACGTCTGCGCTATAGTAACCACATGTTCAAATCTCGAATCGTTCTTGGCGTAGTGCTCAGCGTGTGCGCTTGGTCTGCATCGCTGTGGGCACAGGCAGTGGATACCATCGATCCGGCGATGAAGGCGCGAGTGGATGCGATCGCCGCCGGCGTAATGGAGCAGCGTGGCGTCCCTTCAGCAAGCTTGGCTGTGGTCGAGCACGGCAAGCTGGTGTACACGCATGCGTACGGACGGGCGCACATCGACCCCGACCAGCCGGCCACGCCCGACATGCGCTATTCGATTGGCTCGATCTCGAAACAGTTCACGGCGGCGGCGATCCTGCTTCTGCAAGAACGCGGCAAGCTGAAAGTGGACGATTCGGTTGGCGAATACGTTCCCGGGCTCACACGGGGTGATGAGGTCACCATCCGCGAAATTCTAAGCCACACCAGCGGCTATCAGGATTACTGGCCCGAGGACTACCTGATGAAGCCCATGGAGCAGCCAACTACGGCGCAGGAAATTTTGGACCATTGGGCGAAGAAGCCGCTTGATTTTGATCCGGGCACGCAATGGCAGTATTCGAACACTAATTACGTGATTGCCGGTCTGATTGTTGAGAAAGTCTCGGGCCAGAAGCTGATGGATTTTCTGCAGGCCAATATTTTCCGGCCTTTGCGTATGACGAGCGTATGGGACTCGGACGAGCAGAAGCTGACAAAAGCCGACGCAACGCCGTATATCCGCTATGCGCTCGGGCCGCTGCGGCCGGCACCGAAAGAGGGTCGCGGCTGGACGTATGCGGCGGGCGAACTGGCCATGACCGCGCACGACCTCGCGCTGTGGGACGAAAGTCTGATCGCGCAAAGCTTGCTCAAGCCCGAGAGTTACAAGGAAATGTTCACCGAAGTCAATCTCAAGGATGGCAAGGGAACAGACTACGGGCTTGGAGTTTTCACGCGCGAGTCGCATGGGCACCGCATTATTTCGCATGGCGGAGAGGTGACCGGGTTTGTATCGGATAACGAAGTGCTGCCGGATGATGGCGTTGCCGTCGCGGTGTTCACCAATCACATGGAAGGCGGAGCCAGCCAGATCGCACGGCTGAGCGCCCGCACCATTGCGGGTCAAAATCGCACGAAAGATGAAGAAGAGACACTGGCCGTCTATCGCGGTCTACAAAAGGGCGAGCTCGACCGCGGCAAACTGGCGCCGAATCTGGACGCCTACTTCGACGCGCAGACGGTCGCGGATTTCAAGAACAGCCTCGGGTCATTAGGCGAACCACTGACATTCCGCAAAACCGAAGAAAGCCTGCGCGGCGGCATGACGTTTCGAATATTTCGATTGGAATATCCCACCCGCACGCTGGGACTCTCGACATACACGTATCCAGATAGCAAGCTGGAACAGTTCCTCGTGTATCCAGAGCAATAAGCTGAACGGCCCGAATCCGCGCCAATAACAAGCTGGGGCCGCGCTCTTTCCGGCTGTGACCCCAATCACTGAAAAATGTGAAGAGTTGGGCATAGAAGATTCTCGTAAATTCTCTCGTCTCCTCCCCCAGGAGCGCCAACCACGACGGGATGCGCCGCGCCTCAGGCGAGAGCACTGATACGTCATTCCTAATCACAAAAAGGGGAATCCTATGAAGAAGTGTCTGCTCGCGTCATGCTGCATTCTGACAATGTTCATTGCCGGCTGCGGTGGAGGGTCGTCTTCGAGCAAAACCGGCGGCAGCAACATCAACGGTGTTTTCGCAGATGCGCCAGTGGTGGGCCTGAGCTATTCATGCGGAAGCACGTCAAACGTCACCGGGACGGGAGGAGCGTTTACCTGTCCTGCGAACAGCGCGGTAACCTTTACGGTGGGGGGAGTTACCATCTGCAGCGCGCCAGCTCAGGCTTTCATGACCCCGGTGAGCTGCGCGCAGGCCAACGGAGACCCCTCGGCCGATGCCTCAACGCCATCGGTGCTGGCGACAGCCCAGTTCGTGATCTCGATCGGCACTCCGGCGGGCACCGCTCCAGGCTCCATGAGCAGCTTGACAATCACGTCAGCCGAACTCCAGGCAGCCTCAGGCATGAGTCTGGATTTCTCAACCGCAACACAAGACCAGCTGACAGCAGCAGTTAATACCGTTAACCCGGGGCAAACGCTGGTTGACCCGCTCACCGCAGAAGATGAGCTGACCAGCACCGTAGCCGGCAATGTAGCTGGAAGCTACTCGGGAAGTTATAGCGGGAGCGATAGCGGCACATGGACGGCCACCATCGATTCCAGCGGCAACGTTTCAGGCACGTATACCAGCAGCAACCAGAATGGAAATGTATCAGGCGCGATCGTTAATGGCACGACGTACAGCGGCACCGCAGGCAATGCGGTGTGGACTGGGAACGTGAATACCTCGATGCCACCAACAACCGGGAAAGGGCCGTATCTTTTCAGCGGCTCGTGGACCAGCCCAAACGGGAGCGGTTCGTTCACTAATTAGGGGTTTGCAGGGCGGCGGTCTATATTCGCCGCCCTGAACCCAGCGCAAGAATCGCAATGGCGGGGGCTCAGCGAGTGGTTGTACTCAGACACCAGCTCCACAAAACTGGTTGTACAGCCAGGCAATAATCGCACCGCCGATAAGCCCATCCGTGAATCCGTAAAGCGTCCCTATGATCACCTCTGCAATGCTGCGACTGGCGTGGTAGCCAGGGTATACCGAGGACATCACCTGCAAGAATTGCTGACCATAGCTGCCCCATGCCAGGTTGGCAAGACCCGTGACCAAAATCGCAAGGCCCCATACAATTCCCGAGGTCAACGCCAGAGCTTTCGTGCTCAGCTTCATAACTTACCTCCCGGCTTCACCTATATAACTGTGATGCCGCCCAACCGCGGGAACGTTTTCCGATCGTGGAGCTTGGCGGCGGGGCGCCGTTGGAATTGACTTTCGTAAATGACGCTCAAGCCACGAGCGGGTGCCACCCGTCTCGTCCGTTCAATCGCAGTCCTGCGCCACAACGACGGTAGTTGCCTGAGTCTGATTGGGAGATGGGATGCCCGGCACCGCCCCATTCTTGACCAGAAGTGGCGGCGACAGAGGCTGCAGAGAAATATCAACCGCAGTTGGTTCCGTGACCGGATAGATATCACTGCAGCCGCTGGAACAGAGGCCATCGCTGTCGGTTTTGACTACGTAGAGCAGGCCCAGGCCGGCGCCATAGTCCTCGGTCCAGCCATTCGCCAGGACGCCGCCATCGGAAGTTAGCACAGAAGATGCAAAGTACTCGCTCAAAGCGCAAGAGCCGAGGGTTTGCGTATAGATGTGCTCCCAGACGAGGTTCCCGGTCGAATCAACTTTAGTCATCCAGGGAACCACACCTCTGCAGAACGGACTCGCAATTTCACCAACCATAATGTATCCGCCGTCAGAGCCTCGACTGCGCAGGAAGATTCGCTTGCGAATCATCCTGCTTCGCTCGGGGTGACAGAAATGAGACGCGTGGGCGGGGAAATCTGCCACTAAACGACGCCGCTACCCAATCCCCAGATCATCCGGTGATTCCAGCGGTGTGCCGCAGCGGCGGCAGATGACGGCGGAGCAGTCTCCGCAGATCAGGGGATCGTCAACTTCGGCAGCGCATTTGGGGCAATAGAGAAGCGCGGCCTTCGCCCGATCGGATTGCTTGCTGTCTTCCATCTAATCCTTCAAACATCAGCCCTTCAAATACGGCAACAGCTCTTTGAATGCGGGCGAACCGGAGGAGCGCAGCAGTTCGTACATCATCATTTCTGTAGAAGAGATCACGGCGCCGGCGGAGCGCATGCGGTCAAGGCCGACTTTCCAGTTCCATTCGGTGCGCGAGCTGACCGCGTCCGAGGCGACGTGCACCAGATATCCTTCGCGCAGCGCGTCGAGAGCGGTTTGGGTAACGCAGATGTGGCTCTCCATGCCGCACAGCAGCACTGTGTTGCGGTTGCCGGGGAGACGCCTGAGCAGGGTGCAGAAAACATCGCTGCCAAAGCAGGAGAAAATTTGCTTATCCACCGGCTCGCACTGCGGCACAAGCGAGGCGATCTCGGGAACCGTGCTGCCGAGGCCGCCAGAGTATTGCGTGGTCATGAGCACGGGAATTTTCAGAATGCCGGCTAGCCGGATGAGCAGTTGCGAGTTCTTCACCAGACGATCTTTTTCGAAGATGGGCTTGAGCAGTTTCTCCTGAATATCGATAACGATCAGCGCGCAGCGCTCGGCTTCGAGCGGGCGGCGGGTGATCTCAGCGTAGTCGGTGGTGAGCTGTTCGATGCTGCCGAGGGTAGAGGACATTATGATGCTCCACGCCAATCATACCCTCCTGCAAAACATTCGTCTCTGGCGTGTGTTATCTTAGCCGCAAGCTGAGTTCAAGTCGTTTAAGCATTCGTTAGCGGAGAAAAAACATGTTTGAAACGCTTGGTTCCACTAAGCTCAAGGTGTCTTTCATCGTTCTGATTCTTACCCTCCTGACCGCTTCCTATTCCCTCCCCGTTCTTGCGCAAAATCCAGGCGATCAAGGCAACCAACCCGATCCTCCGGGACGCGTTGCCCGCATCGGCCTTATTCAGGGTTCTGTTTCCTTTGAACCGGCAGGCGAGCAGGATTGGGTCGAGGCAAACCATAATCGTCCGTTAACCACTGGGGATAATCTCTGGGCCGATAAGGACTCGCGCGGTGAGTTGCACATCAACAGCACTGTGCTCAGGATCGGCGCCGAGACCAGCATTTCTTTTCTGAACCTGGACGACAATGTGGCGCAGATCCAGGTGGCGCAAGGCACCATGGAAGTCCACCTACGGCACATTGACCAGGACCAGTCGTATGAAGTCGACACTCCGAATTTTGCCTTCTCCATTCTTGCGCCAGGAATTTATCGATTCGATGTTGATCCGAGTGGCGAAAACAACTCAGTAACCGTGCGGACCGGCAATGGGCAGGCGACTGCCGGAGGTCAGGCCTACACCGTAGTTGCAGGACAGCAGGGACTGTTCCAGGGCAGCTCGGACCAGGTCAGCTTCAGCGTGCAGGGCGCGCCTGCGCCGGATGACTTCGACCAGTTCTGCGAGCAGCGCGACCAACGCGAAGATCATTCGCGCTCGGCGCAGTATGTGTCACGCGACATGACGGGCTACGACGATCTCGATGAGTACGGCGAGTGGCGCCACGATCCGACCTACGGCAACGTGTGGGTTCCATCGGGAGTGCCGGGTGGATGGGCCCCTTATCATTACGGGCATTGGGCCTTTGTCGCCCCATGGGGATGGACCTGGGTGGACGAGGCTCCGTGGGGATTTGCGCCGTTCCACTATGGCCGCTGGGCCTATGTAAGTGGATATTGGGGCTGGGTACCCGGTCCGGTTGCAGTTCGTCCGGTCTATGCGCCGGCTCTGGTCGCATTTGTCGGCGGAGGCTGGGGCGCAACGCTCGCCATCGGCGGCGGGGAAGGCGTAGCCTGGTTTGCATTGGGGCCACGGGACGTTTTCATTCCGCCTTACCATGTCAGTCCGGCGTATGTGACGAACATCAACGTGACGAACACGACGGTTATTAACAGGACAACGGTAGTGAACGTCTATAACAACTACACGGTCAACCACGTTACCAACATCACCTATGTAAATCGAGGCGCACCCGGTGCCGTGATGGCCGTCAACCGGGAGGCATTTGTTAGCGCCAAGCCTGTAAACGCGGCTGCGGTACGGGTGGATCCGCGGGAGCTTGAACATCCGCGGGTCATCAAAACTGCGGCCCCGCTTGCTCCCACCCGGGAAGCGCGACTCGGCGGAAATACGGCTGCGAAACCTAATGTCAGGCCGCCGGCAGCGCTGGCGAGCCACCCGGTGGTGACGAAGAGAGCGCCGTCACCGCGGGCAGTTCCCGTGGGAAAGCCCGCAGTGGTGAAGGCAGCAACAGTCCATCCTGCGGTAGCCACGCCGAAGCCTGGTCAACCTCCAGTGCATGCGGGAGGACCTGCGCCAAGGCCCGGGACTGCAGCTGCGCCAAAACCGGGCCAACCAGCCGCCGCGGGAGCCCCGAAACCCGGCGAAAAGCCAGCGGCGGCTGCGCCCAGACCGGGCGAACCGGCTGCCAAAGCTCCAGCGCCTGCAGGGCGGAATGTGCCTCGGCCGCCCTCTGCTGAAAAACCGCCCGCAGCAGTTCGTCCGGCGCAACCCGCCAGACCGGCGACGCCACCTGCGCGCGAGGAAGCTAAGCCAGCTCCCGCACAGAGACCAGCCGCACGCCCGGCGCAACCGGCTGAACCTGCTCGGCGTGAAGCGGCTCCGAACACTGCGCCGGAGCCGCAAGAACCGGCCCGGCGTGAAGCTGTGCCGAGGCCTGGGCAACGGCCTGAGGCTCGTCCCGGCGCGCCGGCGGGGAAGCCGAAGACGCCTCCGAAGAAGGAAGAGGAGCAGAAGCGACCGGAGTAGCTGTTGGTCGTTATAATTCCGGCAACTGTTTGGCCCTATAAACGCAAAAGCCCGCTCCAACTGGAGCGGGCTTAATTGCAGAAAGAGAGAATCTACTTGCTCTGCTGTTCCATCGTGATGCCCTGAGCCCCGGGCTGCTTCTCTGCCTTGGCTTTCTTGGTGGCCATGGTTTTGTCGACCCACTCGTCCGCGGTTTTCAGATCAGCTGCACGGGCGGCAGGATCTTCACATTCAACGTCCGCCTTCTCACGGTACATCAGGTTCATGTATGCCATAGCGTCGTCGTAGTCAGGCCGCAGTTGCAGCGCCTTGTTCAGCGCGTCAATGCCATCCTGAATGTTCGCCCAGTTCTTGTCTTTAATATCAGCGCAAACTTTTTTGTCTTCTTTGCTCTTGGGATTGAACGGCTCTTCCGGTTTCAGCCCCAGCTTGGCGCGAGCTTCCATGCGCGGCTGGTAAGTCTGCGTCCAGTCGATAACGCCGATGGAGTAATACGGCTCGGGATCGTTCGGGTCGATCTCCAGCGCCTTGCGATAATAAGTCTTCGCGTCCTCGAACCGCTTCATCTGCAAATAGAGGTAAGCAATTCCCTTCACGCTGTTCACGTTCTTGGGATCGCGCTCCAGCACCGCTTTATACTGCTCGACTGCCTGCTCCGCGTTGCGGTTGTTATCGGGCGCATCGACGCCCGGGACATATTGCTGAGCGTACGCGGTCGCAAGATAAAGGCGCGCGTTCAGCAATCCGGGATCGAGCGAAACCGCCTTTTGAAAGCGGTCGATGGCTTCTTCGTATTTGGCGCTCTTGTAGGCGGCTACGCCTTTATTGAGATTGTCGCGGGCTTGCAGCTTGTCGCACGCCGAAGTGGCGATCAGCAAAGCTGCCACCGCGGCGAGCGCCAGCACTTGTAAGATTTTTTTCATGTATGAGTCCCCCTTCGCACCAACACTCAGGCCTGCAGAGCGCGGACGCCGAAGGCCGCCGCGCCTCATGAAAGCTGAACATGCCCGAGCCGAAACTGGATTTTAACCCCCGGCTTCGATTTTTGCAGTGATGAGGCCGACTTTATCCACGCCCGAAGCATGGGCTATGTCAATAACGTTAGCGACGTCGGCGAAGGGAACATTATCGTCGCCCTTCACGAACATGACTTTTTCCGCGCGCGTCTTGAAAATGTCCGTCAGGCGCCCCTGCAACGCATCCCAGGTCGAGTCTTCCTGATTGATCTTCAACCCCGGCGGCTGTCCCGGCCCGCGGTCAATTAACTGCACCACGATGGTACGGTCGGGAGTATTCTGCGGCTTCTGATTGGGCGGCGGCGGCTGCGGGACCAGCGCGTCCAGTCCTTTCGGCGTCAAGGGCGTGATCACCATAAAGATGATCAGCAGCACCAGCAGCACATCAATCAGCGGCGTTACGTTAATGTTTGCGCTTGGGCCCCCGCTGGGGCCAACTGCCATTCCCATAAGGTCTCCTTTATTGCCCGCTCGTGGGTGCCGGGTTTGGAGGCGGCGGATTCGCGCCCGTTTGCTTCCTCTGATCGGTCAACAGACCCAGTTGGTCCACACCAGCCGCGCGCACGTTATCGACGACCTGAACCACAGATCCGAATTTCGCCCTCGCGTCGGCGCGCACGAACACTCGCTTATCCACCCGGTTTGCCAACCGGTCCTTCACCTTGCCGGTCAGTTGGTCGGGAGCAATCTGGTCGTTGCCGAAATATACCTTGCCGTCGCGCATGATGGCGACAATAAGAGCGTCTTCCTTGTCCGCATCCGGCATTGCTTCGGGATTGTTTACCTTGGCCAAGTCCACGCTGACGCCCTTTTGCAACATGGGCGTGATCACCATAAAGATGATCAACAGCACCAACATCACGTCCACCATGGGGGTGACGTTGATATCGGAGTTGACCTTGGCCCCTTCGTTTCTCTTTGCCATTGACATCGTGTTTTCTCCTGCGCTGGCGAGGCTGCGTGCGGAGGACTGGCGTCCGGCGCTTTGCCGGACGCCATCAACTCAGGTTTGCAGTTCCCGCTTCGGGCGCTTACGCGCGAGGCCGCACCGCTCCACGGCGCTTGAGGAAGTAATCGATCAGTTCGCTCGATGAGTTGTCCATTTCCACGTCGAACGCTTCCACGCGGCCGGTGAGATAGTTGAACATCATAACGGCGGGAATCGCCACGAACAGGCCGATGGCCGTCGTAACCAGCGCCTCTGCAATACCCCCGGCGACTGCGCCCAGACCGGTGGCCTTCTGCTCGGAAATGCCCTTGAACGCGTTCAGAATTCCGACCACGGTCCCGAACAGTCCGACGAACGGAGCGGTTGATCCGATCGTAGCCAGTCCGCCGAGTCCGCGCTTCAATTCAGCGTGGACAATGGCTTCCGTGCGCTCGAGGGCGCGCTTCGAAGCCTCAATCGTTTCACCCGGGATATCCGAACTATCTTGGTGAGCGCGGAATTCCATCAAGCCGGCCGTGACGACTTTGGCCAGATGGCTCTTCTTGTTGCGCTCTGCAACCTTGATGGCCTCGTCAATCTTGCCATCGCGCAGTGCGCCGGCAACCGCCGGGGCAAACGAACGCGACTGCTTGCGCGCCGCGCTGAATGCCATTGCGCGGTCAATCATCACGCCGATTGACCAGCCTGACATCACGAAAAGAATGCAGACCACAATTTTGGCCAGAACTCCCATGGCGTGCCACAAGGAGATCGGGTCCCATGACATGGTCCCGCCCTCCTGGAATATCCAGGTAGCCGCCAGGGGTAGATGAATAAGAGAGTGACTTACTGCTTGGGCTGCGAACATGAGCTGGTTTTCCTCCTCAGAAACCTTCGATTATTGACGAACAAAATTCACTGTCGCTTTTTCGACGCGAGGCTTAGACGCGCCTGCGGCAGCTCTCGATGCTTCGATGAAGCCCGCTCCCGCAAATGTAGGCAGGATTTGGGGAGGGCCGCCGCCATAAATTCAACCTTTCAAACCAGATACACATTTGTATGATGCGCTCTGGCTTGCTTTTCTAACCACCGGCAAGAGTAAAGTTCACCGTGATCTGTGTGTCCACCTCTACCGGCTCGCCGTTTAGGATGTATGGCTTGTACTTCCACTGCTTTACCGCCTCGATCGCCGCCGGTGCCAGCATCGGGTGCCCGCTGATCAACTGCAGGTTCTGGATATCTCCCGTTTTGCTGATCTCTGCCTGCAGCACCACTGTCCCTTGAATGCGCGCCTGCCGGGCCAACGGCGGATAAACAGGATTCACCTTCCGGATCAGGAGTCCCTGCGTAACGCCCTGCGAAACCCGCACGCGCTGGGGCGTAGCCACTTTCGGTACCGCGACCGGAGTGGAGCTGATAATTCCACCGATCACGCCACCCATCTGTCCACCCGGAACTCCGCCCGGGACGCCGCCCACTACGCCTGCCGACATCACCGGAGGCGGCGCCGCATCTTCTTTAATCATTTCAATCTTTTTGGGAATCTTCGTCGGCGTACGCAGTTCGCCGTTCACGATGTCGGTCTGGACCTGCTTCACGACTCTGACGGGAGCCGCTGCCGGCGGTGGTGGCGGGGGAGGAGGTGGCGGTGGCGCAACCAGAAATGTCATCAACTGCGCCTTAGGCAGCGCTTCCGTGAACAGCAGGGGAATCAGCACCAGGATGCCCACCAGAACCACCTGCAAAAAGAAGGAGATCGTGGTAGTCATACCGCGCTTGGTTCTCAGCCGCCCACCTGACTCAATCAGGCTGTCTTCAAACATGCGACCCTCCTACACGTACCCTACAACTCTTGGACACCGGACCACTGGCGAATGTTCCCGAAACCAGTTTTCCACAGTTCCATTCCGAAACCGGATGATACTAACTCAAACTCGAACGATTGACAAATAAGAATAGGTGAGGAGGGCCCCTCACCTTGCTGCCAAAGCACAGTTGGATAGCCGTGCATGGCGAAAATCACCAGGAACTGCTGGCTACCTCTTCCCTACCTTGGCGGGACCTCCGACTTTGGCCTGATTTCCCGCTTTCCCTGGACTCCCAACTTTGGCCGGAGTCCCCGTCTTAGCCGCAGTGACCGACGGTACCTTCGCCCGGTTCATCTTCCAATCCTGGTAGGCAACCAGAATCGGCGCAGCGATCGCGATTGAAGAGTAGGTCCCGATCAGAATTCCAATCACCAGTGCAAACGAAAACCCGTGAAGAACCTCGCCGCCGAATAAGAATAGCGCCAGCACCGTCAGGAACGTCAGCCCTGCGGTCAGGACCGTTCGGCTTAAGGTCTGGTTGATGCTGCGGTTGACGATGTCGGAGAGCTTTTCGCGCCGCATGAGCTTCAGGTTCTCGCGGATACGGTCGAAAACGACGATGGTATCGTTATTCGAATAACCGACCAGGGTAAGGATTGCGGCAATCACGGTCAGCGAGATTGCCTTATTGGTCAGCGAGAACGCGCCCAGGGTGATGAGCGTGTCATGGAACACGGTGATCACCGCGGCGACGCCGTAAATCCACTCAAACCGGAAAGCTAGATAGATCAGCATTCCAACCAGCGAATACAGCACCGCCAGCTTCGCTTGCGTCTGCAGCTGCTTCCCGACTTGAGGCCCGACAATTTCGACGTTGCGGACGCCGAAATCCGACAGATAAAATCCATCCGGCAGAACCGCAATCACTGCCGGGTCAACAGATCCCTTCAGTTCGTCCATGGAACTGAGCACGCCTCCGTGGTCTTTGTCGCGGGCGTTGACAATCGCCTGAGCTTGCGCCTGATAGCGCTGGTTTGCATCCGTTCCGGCGCGCAGTGGGTCCTTATCCAGTAGGTAATTCGCCAGAGTGAGCGAGCTGGCGTTGTTCAGGTCCTGCTTGCCGGCAGGGGCATTGCTCTCGAGCGCATTGATGATCTGCGTCTTGCCGCGGTCGAGCGCCTGCTCGCTGGTTTCCTGTTCGGCGAGATCAATCAAAACCTCATTATTGGCTGGTGCGCCGAAACGCTGGATGCGGGCATTGTGCAGGCCGGCGTGGTCCATGGCGGTGCGGATCGCGTTGTCGTTCGGCGTGTGAGAAAACTTCACATAAACCAGCGTTCCGCCGCGGAAATCAACTCCCAGCGGAATGCCGTGCCAGAAGAGCATCGAGAGCACGCCGGCGACGCTGAAGATCAACGAAAACGCGAGGAAGTACCACTTCTTGCCCAGAAAATCTATGTTCGGGTTATGAAAAAATTCCACCTGAAACCCCTTTTTGCAAGCTCTGAAATTGCTCTAGATGCTTAATGCCTCACCGCGCTGCTTGCGGCTCAGAAGCCAGTCAAAGATCACGCGCGAAACGAAGACTGCCGTGAACAGGTTGGCGAACAGACCGAAACTCAGCGTTACAGCGAAGCCGCGCACCGGGCCGGTTCCGAAGATAAACAGAATGACCGCGGAAACGATCGTCGTCACGTGCGTATCCACAATGGTGATCCACGCATGCGCGAAGCCCTGCTCCACCGCCGAAGGCGGCGTCTTGCCATTGCGCAGCTCTTCCCGTATTCGCTCAAAGATCAGAACGTTCGAGTCGACGCCCATACCAACGGTGAGAATCACACCCGCTATTCCCGGCAACGTGAGCGTCGCCCCGCTGTAACCCAGGAATCCGAGCAGAATAACCAGGTTGAGGATCAGCGCCAGGTCAGCGTTGATTCCCGCTGCACGGTAGTAAATCAGCATGAAGATCAGCACTGCCGCCATGCCGATCACAGCCGCTTCCACGCCGGCGCGAATCGAATCGGTTCCCAGCGAAGGCCCCACCGTTCTCTCTTCCAGGTACTTGATTCCGGCTGGCAGCGCGCCCGAGCGCAGAATCATGGCAAGGTCCTTCGTCTCCTGCTCGGTGAAGCGGCCATTGATCACGCCTGAGTCATGAATCTGCTCTTTAATGACCGCAACTTCCTGCACTTTGTTGTCGAGCACAACGGCCAGATTGTCGCCGACGTGCGAACCGGTAAACGCGGCAAACTTCCGCCCGCCTTCGCCCGTCAATGTGAACTGCACCGAAGGCTGTCCATTCTCATCGCGGGAAGGTTCAGCCGAACGCAGATCGCGCCCGGTCACAGCCGAAGCGCGCGACACAAGGTACCATGCCTGACCGCTGTCATTCGTTCCCGGCACCGTACCCTTGAACGGCAGCAAAACTGAATCGGGCGGCAATACCCCGCCATGCTCCTGCAGGGCCTGCTGCTCGCTCGAATATGGCCCACCCAGCGACTGCCGGATTTCCAGCATCGCCGTGGATTGCATGATCTCCTTCACCCGAGCCGGATCGTCCACGCCGGGCAATTGCACCAGAATCTGGTAATCGCCGAGCCCATGCTCCTGAATCACCGGCTCGCTCACGCCAAGCTGGTCAATGCGGTTGCGAATGGTTTCAATGGCCTGCTGAACTGCGCGGTTTTTCAGCTCTGCCAGCGCCTGCGGCTTCATATTGATCGTCCAGGCATTCTCGGCGCCAGAGTTCAGGTTGTACTCAGGAAGGCGGTCGCTCACGATGGATCGCAGATCGGACGCGGCATCCGGTCCCAATCCCTTGATGACAATCTTGTCGGGTTCAGCCGCCGGATCAGGCTTGGTGATTTCCGTGTAGTTGATCTTGCGCGCCCGCAGATCGGCCTTCAGGCGCTCGACCGCATTGTCGGAGTCAACATTGACCGCATCATTCACCTGCACCTGTAAAATCAGGTGGGTTCCACCCTTCAGATCAAGCCCGAGATGAATGCGGTTTTCGAGCGCTGCGACTAAACCTTGCCCCGACCAGTTCTGCGGTATTCCGAAAATGCCGAACAGGAACACCAGCAGCGTGCCGATGATGACAATGAGTTTCCACCCCAGATTTTTATTCATGACCTGCCACTAATCCTTTTTGAATTACTTGCTCGCTTCTTCCGGTCCCGCAACCGAAGCGATCGATCCGCGACTGACCTCAATCCGCAAATTGTCCGGAGGCACTCGCAAATGCAGATAGTCGTCCTTCAACGCCACGATGGTCCCGTGCAGCCCGCCCGTAGTCACCACCTTGTCGCCAGTCTTGAGCTCGCCCAGCATCTTCTGCCATTTTTTCTGCCGCCGCTGCTGCGGCATAATCAGCAGGAAATAAAAAATCGCAAAAATGAAGATGAGAGGGGCAAACCCCAGCCACCCCGCGCTGCTCGCACTCTGGATTGCCAACAAGTATTGCGCTGTCATTTCGCTTTCAGGCTTCCCGCAGTCATACCCCGTTGGCCCGCGCCGTCCAGTGGCGCACTTGCTCTCTGTATTTTACGCCGCAAATCAGGACAGGAGATTTTCAGCTTTGGATACAGACCGGGGAGGCCAAGCTATGGTTTCGGAGACCAGACGTCAGAAAGAAGTCGAGCCGCTCTCCCAAGTAAGATAGAATGACGCACCGCTCGCATGGTGTCAAGATAGAAGCTGAGGTTGTGGATGGTATTCAAAACCTGCGCAAGTACCTCACTCGAAGCATAGAGATGTCTTAAATATGCCCGCGAATACCTCGCGCAAACCTTGCAGCGGCAATTGGGGTCCAGCGGGTTTTCGTCCGCCGCATATCTCGCCTGCTTGATTGAGACCTTCCCCTCCGAAGTGAACAGCAGCCCGTGCCTCGCAGCCCGCGTCGGAAGCACGCAATCCATCATGTCCACGCCGAGACTGGCATACTCCACGATCTCTTCGGGAGTGCCAACACCCATCAGATAGCGCGGTTTATCTTTGGGAAGATGTTCAAGCGTGGATTCGACGATCTCGCGGGTAATCGCCCTCGGCTCGCCTACGCTTAATCCTCCAATCGCATATCCCGGGAAATCAATCTCGATCGTCCGCTCCGCGGATTCCCTTCTTAGGTCCTTATCCATGCCTCCCTGGACAATTCCAAACAACGCTTGCGCCGCGTCTCCTAATTCGCTGCCCTCCCGAGCACTTTTACTCTTGTCATCCCGAGCATCTTCATTCTTGTCCTCATTACCACTTTCATTCTTCTCATCCCGAGCGAAGCGAGGCGCCAGCCGAGCGGAGTCGGGGGACCTGGTGTTTGCACCTTCCCCGCACTCCCACGGCACCTCATTATTATGCTCTTCAAAATATCTCTTGCTCCGCTTCGCCCAGCGCAGCGTCATCTCCATCGATTGCCGCACCCGCTCCCCGTCCGCCGGATACTCCGTGCACTCGTCGAACGCCATAACAATGTCTGCGCCTAGCCCAATCTGCGCAGCCATAGCGCTTTCAGGGCTAAAAAAATGCTCCGATCCATCAAGGTGCGATCGAAACTTAACCCCGTCTTCCGAAACTTTGCGCAGGTCGCTGAGGCTAAAAACCTGAAATCCGCCGGAATCGGTAAGAATGGCACGCGGCCAGCTCATGAACCCATGCAGCCCGCCAAACTTCCGGACGGTCTCGATCCCCGGCCGTAAATAGAGGTGGTAAGTGTTTCCGAGCAGAATCTCGACGCCGAGATCTTCAAGCACATCCTGCGGCACACCCTTGACCGACGCAACCGTTCCCACCGGCATGAACACTGGGGTTTCGATCTCGCCGTGCGCGGTGATGATTCGTCCAGCGCGAGCTGGACCGGCGCTGGATTCGATGTGAAATTGAGACCCCACGAAGGGATTGTAACCAACCTCATCGCGGCGAGGGCCTGGCCTATGGACCGCATCATTCCTGTCATCCCGAGCAAAGTGAGGCGCAGCCGAACGCAGGCGAGGGACCTTGTGCTGCTGCTTTCTTAATATTGTCCTGTCTTACAATTTGCGTCTGCCTCGGATCTTCAAACCTTCAGCTCCACAATCTGTCCACGAACCTTTCCTCGATCAACAATTAATCGCCCCACGCTCACCGGCAGCTTGAATCTTCTCGGCCCAGCGCTACCCGGATTGAAATAAAGCACAGCGTTTTTCATCGTTTGCTTCGGCACATGACTGTGTCCCGAAACAACGACCGCAAACCCCGCGACTTCAGGTTTCAAATCCAGTTTCGCCAGATCGTGCAGCACGTAGATCAATACGCCTTCGGCCTCCAGCACGTTGGTCTCCGATAGCTTCTCGGCCCAATCTCCGTGGTCAACGTTCCCGCGCACCGCTGTAACTGGCGCGATTTCAGTCAGCTTGTCGAGGATCGCAGGATCGCCGACATCGCCGGCGTGAATGATGTAGTCGGAACCCTGCAGCGGTGTAATAGCTTCCGGGCGAAGAAGACCATGAGTATCCGAGATGACGCCGATCAACATTGGAATATTTGGGGGGGGGTTCTCATTCCGAGCGAAGTCGAGGAACCTGGCGTTTAACTCGCCGCCAAAAAGAACTACAACGTCGTACTCTTATCCGAAATCAATTTCCCAATCTTCTCCACAAACTTCACCGCCGGCATGTCTTCCGTCTTCTCTTTTCCGCGGGTGCGGACGTTCACTTTTCCGGCCTCCGCTTCCTTATCGCCGACGACAAGTAAGAACGGTACCTTCTGTAGAGCATGTTCGCGGATTTTCGCGTTCATCTTTTCGTTGCGCGCATCGACTTGCACACGCACGCCAATCGCTTTCAGTTGATCCGCAACTTTGTTTGCGTAATCGACGTGCCGCTCGGCGATGGGAACCATGACGGCCTGCACCGGCGAAAGCCACACGGGGAAGGCTCCGGCGTAGTGCTCGATCAGCACGCCGAAAAATCGCTCGACCGATCCGAACAGCGCCCGATGCACCATGACTGGCTGCTTGCGCGTCCCGTCTTCGGCGACGTACTCCAGGCCGAAGCGCGCCGGGAGATTGAAGTCAACCTGCACCGTCGAAAGCTGCCATAGCCGCCCGATCGCATCCACCAGCTTGATGTCGATTTTCGGCCCGTAAAACGCGGCTTCGCCGGGAATCGTCTTGTAATCGATCTTGCGATTTTGCAAAACTTTTTCGAGCGACGCGATCGCGCCCACCCATTGCTCTTCGCTGCCGACGAAATTCTTGCGATCGTTCGGATCCCAGGTCGAAAGCTCGGTCTGAAACTGCTCGAAGCCAAAGTCTTTCAGTACATCGAGGGCAAAGTCGAGGCAGCCGGTAATCTCGGCTTCGACCTGCTCGGGTGTGCAGAAAATGTGCGAGTCATCCTGGGTGAAGCCACGCACACGCAAGAGGCCGTGCATCACACCCGAACGCTCGTAGCGATAAACCGTTCCCAACTCGCCCAGCCGCACCGGCAGATCGCGATACGACTTCAGCGAATCCTGATAAATCAAAATGTGCCCCGGGCAGTTCATCGGCTTAATGCGATATTCGGCGTCGTCAAGCTCCATGGCGTCAAACATGTTCTGCCCGTAGTAACCCTCGTGACCTGACGTGTAAAAAAGCTGCCGCCTCGCCACGTGCGGCGTATAGACCATCGAGTAGCCGCGCTTGATGTACTGCTCGCGCATCCAGTCTTCCATCTGCTTGCGGATAATGCCGCCCTTGGGATGCCAGAAAATCAGCCCCGGCCCGGCCAGCTCCTGAATGGAGAACAGATCAAGTTGCTTGCCGAGAACGCGATGATCGCGCTTCTTGGCCTCTTCCTGCTTGTGAATGAAGTCGTCAAGGTCCTTTTTCGAGTAAAAAGAAGTCCCGTAAATGCGCTGCAGCTGCGGGTTCTTTTCATCGCCCAGCCAGTACGCGCCGGCAATGTTGAGCAGCTTGAAAGCTTTTATTTTGCCGGTCGAAGG